>Ga0315905_10000204_pt1 | contig 64432 bp, 44 predicted proteins | sample LakEriMetagenome_5_FD_203522 | JGI IMG/M metagenome (GOLD analysis project Ga0315905, IMG submission 203522) | Freshwater fungal communities from buoy surface, Lake Erie, Ohio, United States - Buoy 4 MA121 | ecosystem: Environmental > Aquatic > Freshwater > Lake | place: USA: Lake Erie, Ohio...
GGATAATCGCGCAATCGGCTGTGTCCACGATACTCATGGAAACGATGCGGACATCGGTTGTTTCAAAGTGGCGAACCACAAAGGCCAATCCGCCCACCCGGTTTTCAACGAACACATTGAATTGGCGGACCCCGGGCCAATCCCTGCCGCTGGCGATGCGGAGGCCGCCATGAAGGTCATCATCACCACCTTGTGTCGGCATAAAATCTCCCGGGCCAACCATACGACCGCGTGTTGCCCTTGCTTTACTTCATGACTTTTGTATTGAGGGAACCCCACAAGGCGAGGTGCCTTGGGCCCGAGAAGCCAAATCCAGCCGAAATCTTGATGTGTCATGCAAAACGAACCCAATACTTCCCAATCCCCGTTCAAAATCGAGGTGGCCGACCGGGTCAAAAGGCTGCCTCCGTACCTTTTCGCCAAAATCAACGCCCTGAAATACCAAAAAAGGCGACAGGGGATTGATGTCATTGATCTGGGCATGGGAAACCCATCCGATGTGCCCGATCCCCAAGTGATCGAAAAAATGGTGGAGGCGGTCCGGGATGAGCGAAACCACGGTTATTCCGTCGCCAACGGCCTGAGAAACCTCCGCAAGGAGGTTGCCCTGCGTTATGAGAAAAGGTTTGGCGTCACACTGGACCCCGACACCGAGGTGATAGCAGGCCTGGGCTCGAAGGAAGTCTTCAGCCACATGTGCCTGGCACTGATGGGTCCCGGGGACACGGCAGTTGTACCCGCCCCCTCATTTCCAATCCATGTTTACGCGGTGATGCTGGCCTCCGGGAATGTGATCAGTCTGGATTGCACCAACCCGCAGAAGTTTCTTTCCCAAGTCTCGCTTGTGGCTGAACAGCTTTATCCAAAGCTAAAGGTGCTGATCCTCAATTACCCTCACAATCCGACGACCACCATTGTGGATCAGGATTTCTTCAAGGATGTTGTGGCGTTGGCGAAAAAACATTCCTTCATGGTCATCCATGATTTCGCCTACGGCGATGTATGCTTTGACGGCTACAAGGCCCCGAGCTTCCTGAGCGTGCCCGGCGCAAAGGAAGTGGGGGTTGAAACGACCACCATGAGCAAGGGGTACAACATGGCCGGGTGGCGTCTCGGCTTCTGCGCCGGTAACCCGGAAATGGTGCGCGCTCTGGCGACCATCAAGGGCTATTACGATTACGGGATTTTCGCCGCGATTCAGATCGCTGGAATCGTTGCTTTGCGCCATTGCGATGATCTGGTCCAAAACCAGGCCTTGATCTACCAGAAGCGACGCGATGTGCTGGTGGACGGCCTCAACCGCATGGGATGGGAAACCATTCCACCCAAGGCCACCATGTTTGTCTGGACCCGCTATCCGAAGGAATGGCGAGACCGGATGGGATCGATCGATTTCTCCATGAAGCTAATCGAGGAAGCGGAAGTAGCCGTGAGCCCCGGCAGGGCGTTCGGTGAACTTGGTGAGGGCTACCTCCGGCTGGCACTTGTTGAAAACGAACAAAGGATGCGCCAAGCCCTGCGAAACATCGCCCGGTGCCTCAAGTCGGACATAGACCCGGTGCAGGCAAACGCCGGTTAGATAGAGGTAACACCGCGGATTGGGTCATCAATTCCAATAAAATGATCGCAGACAAAAGACGGAAATTGCCCGCGCCCCGGTTGGAATCGCGCAAACTTAGAAGGGCAATGCACTCTTCGAGGAGCGGGATACCCGGCGGCGGCAAACCCTTTCATGGAACTGATTTGGCTACACGGAACCCATAAGAAAACCATTTTTCTGCGGGAAATTCCCGGTAACGGTAGTCCGAACGAAAAAAAAGCGGTTGAAAATCAAATCCGGCACCCCGCATCACCCATCGTGCCCCTGCCGGATCCACCGTTCCCCGCCCCAAACCAACCCTGCCTGATTCCATGAGTCCGGGTTCGGATTGATCATCAGTCCACTCGAGTGCATTTCCCAACATGTCAAAAAAACCGAAATCATTGGGCAGCAAGGCTCCCACTTTTTGGGGACTGGTCTCATGCACGGCCATGTAGGCAAATTTCTCGAGCAATGTGCCGTCCATCCCAAAGGAGCGCGGCTCACCTGATCCGGCACGGCAGGCGAATTCCCATTCGGCCTCGCCGGGCAAACGGTACCCTTTGGCTTTTTCCCTTCCCAACCGGTCCCGGTGGATGCGCAATTGCTCCATAAGGGTTGGCCAATCCTCGGTTTTTTCCCATTGGGGCGGGTAGGCCCACTGCTCGGGGGGAATACCCTCCCGCGAACTCAACCAGTTGCAAAAACGGGCCGCATCCAAAAGCGATATGGACACGGCTGGCTCATCTGGATCTTTGGAACCGACGGCAAAACCCGGGCGAAATTGGCGAAACTGGCCCACCGTCACCTCGCGAGTCCCCAATAAATATCCGGAAGCCAAACGGACCGGCCGGGCAATTGGAATGTCATCCAGGGGCGCGTTCAATTTCTTCGGGGCACCCATCCGGAATTCCCTTCCCCCTTCCACCTTCGCAAGTTTCATTCCCAGGGAATTGACCACCACCGACTGGTTTTCAGTTCCCTTCTTCAACCATTCGGTTCCCTTGCCCCCGGAATCGTTCCAAACCATTCCAACCAGCCAATCAATCGCGGAATGAAGCCCGGTATCAGTGGTCTGTCGATGCGTTTTGGCCAATTCATCCAGCCAGCTTTCCCAGGAAAATTGAATGGGAAACGCAGTTCTGGGATAACCGCCCAACGCCCACAAGGCGGCCCGGCGAACGCTGGTGTCGCTGGAGTTCCGGAAAAGGTCCAGGAAAAAGTCCGGGGGAACCTGGGCCTGGCCCGCGTAAATGACAAGGTGATGGCGGGCTTCGGGATCGGCCGACTGGCGCAGAACTTCCTCCAAAGCGGCGAGGATTCGCCCACGATCGTCCCGTCCGGTGGCGATCATCAACAGCAACAAGGCATTGGCACGGGCTTTCCTCTTGAACCCGCTTTGACCTGCCAGGGCCTCATTCACACCAGGCCAATCCAGGTCCTTCCCGGTTTCCGTTTGTTCAGCCAATTGCCACAGGGCGCTCCATTGCCTTTCATCAAGCTTCACCTCAGCCTGCAACTCGTCCACCAATTCGCGCAAAACAGTTCCATCCGAACCCAAACCCAGGGCCAGCAATCCGCGCGCATCCCGTTTGCCAAACCAAATCAGGTAGGAAACCACCGCCCTCCTTTGGGCAGGGCCCAATTTTTCAAGACCCCCTGAGAAGATGCCCTGAAACTCATCCACCAGATTTTTGGAAACCGGGGTGAAAACCGAGGCCCACAACCGCCTGAGACCGGTATCCTTTTCAAGCATTTCCCTGGCGATGAAACGATAATCTGGTAGCTGAAAGGCACTCGTGGAGTCACTCGTGTTTGCCAAAATACCCAGCAACCTAATCCTGTAGCGGGAATCCAACGCGTGGTCTGCCCAAAGACGAATCCGGGCGCGGTTGTCCACATCTGCCCGGTCCAGCTTTGACCCGATCAAAGGGAGGTATTCAGGACCCACCAGATTCACCAGCACCCTTTGCTCAAGCCATTCCATCAAGGCCACGGAATTTTCTTGGGCCAGGGCCAGATTGAGCCAACGGGTACTTTTTTGCCGGGAAGTGATCTCCTTGTCTTCCTTGGTCCGGCTGATTTCCTGGTCGAGAGACGCACTGTCCAAACCGGCATCCCGCCATTGCTCCAACAGCGGGGAAAGAGTCATTCCATCGGCAACCAGGATTTGGTCCAACAAGGCACGATTGCGATCGGCCTGGCGAATCCCGCGTATTTGGGCAACTGAAACAAGGACCGTCATCAGCAAAAGCAGTGAAGCAAGGGCGGCCGCGCTGGGCCAAGGATTCCTGAGGACCCATTTCCATGCGATTTCGGGAAGGCTGGCAGGCCTGGCGGAAATTGGGCGTCCAGCCTTCCAAGCCCCCAGATCATCCGCAAGAGCCCTGGAAGTCTGATACCGTTTGGCAGGATCTTTGGCGAGACATTTCAGGCAAATGGTTTCCAGATCCCTGGGCACATTCGGATTCAAACGACGGGGGGGAACCGGGTCTTGCTTTATCACCAGCAGGACCGTGGCCAGGCTTGTGGCCGCCTGAAATGGTGGTCGCCCCGTCAATGCCTCATAGAGGATCGCACCCAGGCTATATACATCCGTTGCCGGTCCATGTTTCTGCTTGGGGCCCGATGCTTGTTCCGGAGCCATGTAACTGGGAGTTCCAACCACCTCCCCTAACTGGGTGTTCCCCTCGTCACCCACATACCTTGCCAATCCAAAGTCGCTCACCCGGGCCAGATCGGCCAAAGAATCACCCACCTGCAAGGTTTGCCCATCCCGCGGAGGAACCGCCTTTGCCAGGAGGATATTGGCCGGCTTGAGATCGCGGTGCAAAACCCCAGCCTCGTGGGCGGTTTGTATCACCAAAGCCAATTTCTGGACCAAAACCGCAGCAACCCCGGGAGGGATAGGCCTTCCCTTCAAGGCCTGGTCCAAGCTTCCCCCCTCGAGGAATTCCAGCGCGATGTAATTGCCTTTGTCGAAAGCCCCCACCTCGTAAACCTGGACAATTCCCGGATGGTTCAGCTTCGCCAGGGTCGCGGCTTCCAACTCAAAACGCCTTCGCTGCTCGGGGGAAACAGAATGCCCACCCCGCAGGACCTTCAAGGCAACCCTTCTTTTCAGTCGATTATCCGTCGCAAGGTATACCCGGGCACAACCTCCCTGCCCCAGCAGGGAAAGCACGGTGTAATCGCCAACGGTGGTACCCGCAACCGCCATGGACGCCGGATGAATTCCACTTTCATCCAGTGAACGGGCCAGGCCTAGGGATGTGTCGGCACGGCCGACATGGCCTGTTTCAGGGGCACCGAATATTCCCTGGTTCCCTTCTTCGCCATGCACCATGGGTTGGGCACTTCCTGAAATGGCCAAAAAATGGCTGCAGCACCCTAGTTTTTAACCTATATTAAGGCCTCAGGAAATCATGCGCCGGGAGAATTCCCTGCCCGGGGACTTGTCTCAGCATCCACGGACCCAAACCAGGTTGTCCCATGCCCCATTCCACCGCGACCCCAAACAAGGCCCAGCCGACTTTTCTGGGACACCCGATCGGCCTCTACATCCTGTTTTTCACCGAGATGTGGGAGCGTTTCAGTTATTACGGGATGCGCGCCCTGCTGTTGCTGTACATGGTGAATTATTTCAGGTGGAGCCAGTCCGATGCTTCCAGCGTTTACAAGTGGTACACCTCCCTGGTTTATGTCACTCCACTGATTGGCGGATTTCTGGCTGACAGGTACCTCGGCAACCGGATGGCAGTGATCATTGGTGCGCTTTTGATGGCCTTTGGCCACTTTTTCATGGCATTTGAGCAGCCTTGGATTTTTTACCTTGCCCTGGTTTTGCTCATCATTGGAAACGGTTTTTTCAAGCCGAACATGTCCACCCAGGTGGGTCGCCTTTATGGCAAAGGCGACCTTCGCAAGGATGGCGCCTACACGATTTTCTACATGGGGGTCAATTTAGGAGCTTTCTTGGCCCCTTTGGCATGCGGATGGCTGGCTGAAAACACCCAAGGAGGCTATCACTCGGGTTTTTTCATCGCCGGTGTCGGCATGGTCCTCGGGTTATTCACCTACCTGATTGGCTCCCCCCTGATCAAAGAATTGCCAGAAGGTAGCATTGCCCCGACCGAGTTTTTGGCAAAAGGTGAAAAAGCCGGAGCCGAACTCAGCGAGGAGCAAGCCCTTGTCACCCCGGAGGCCTACCCCACCCTGAACCGTGTCGCCATGGCGGCAATGTTTTTCGGCGGTTTGGGTTTCCTTGCCTGGGCTGCATGGACGATGTTTATGGCTGGGTCTGTCGCAAGTGGGGCCTCCAGCGTGATCATTGGCCTGTCCCTGCTGACAGTCGCGTTCATTTGTTCCAAAACGACCAACGCGTTGCGGGATCGGGTTTTGGCGATTGCCCTCCTGGGACTGTTTGTGATTTTCTTTTGGGCCGCCTTTGAACAGGCCGGAAACGCCCTCAACCTTTGGGCAGATAAAACCACCAACCGTTCATGGAGTGGCTCCACCAATCCGCCTCCCCTTTTCCCCTCTCCCGGCCCCGCCCCATCCGTGGTCGGCTCAGAAACCGAAACCGCAAGAGCTTCGCTTTGGAACCTTTTCGCTTTGAAAGAGAAATCACCGGCGCCTCCGGGTACTGGCGATATTCCCGTTGAATCCGGCGCTTCCTTTATTCCGACAGCCTGGTTCCAATCGATCAACGCCTTGGGAATTTTCATCCTGGGACCGGTATTCGCATGGATTTGGCTGAAGGTGGACCTTTCCACCCCATTCAAAATGGTCTTGGGACTATTTTTCATGGGGTTATCTTTTGCCGTCATGACACTGGCGAGCATGGTGGAGAATCAACCCACCGCCTCAACCTTCTCTGGTAGCCAGGTGGACGGAATCCGATTTGACCCAGCCGGAAAATTGGAGGTGTTGGCCGAAAGCCCTGCCAGATTGGCTGGAGCCGGCAGTTTGGCGGAATCTGACTTGAAATGGGAGGTAGCCCAAGCTGGCAGGATCCGTCGAGTTGGCGACAAGCTCGGCGACAACCTGCAGATGACCGGTGTCCTTTCGGACATCGACAGGGACAGGATCGCCGGCGCTACCGCTCCCAACTCTTTCCGGGCCGAACTCAAAAAGGTTCGGCAGGAATTAACCCGTCAAGCAGATGAGATCAAAAAAACCGGGAAAACCGAAAGGCCTTCGGTCACCTTCAATTTGCCTGAAGAGGTGAAAGGGTTTGACCCCCGTTATTCGGATTTGAATCCGGCGGTCTTTTCCCATGATGCCGCCGCGGGAACCATCACGCTGAGGCAACCTCTAACCGACAAGGACGCCAAACTCCTTTTGGTCTGCGCGGCCAACCCGGATATCCGCAAAGCAATCGACACCCTGTATGTGCAATCCGCGAAGCACAAGGTTTCCCCTTGGTGGCTGGTTTGGTGTTACATCTTTGCCACCATCGGTGAACTATGCACCTCCCCGGTGGGCTTGTCCATGACCAACAAGCTGGCCCCCGCCAAGTTTTCCACCATGCTGATGGGACTTTGGCTACTAACGAGCGCTTTCGGCAATTACGCTGCTGGCGCTCTTGGTGAGAGCTACGGCCTGGTGCCACCGGTTGAATACTTCGGATTCACCTCAGTGGCTCTGGTCGGAGCAGGAGCCCTGTTGCTCTGCGCTGTTGGCCCATTCCGCCGCCTGATGCACGGGGTAAAATAGTCTGGGTCTGTCTAGCCTTGGAGATCGCGATGGAACAATCCGCGCTTTGCCATTGGGAAAGCGGCCAAGGAACCGAATTTCCAGCCTGGAACTCTGAGACCGTCCCGGGCCTTCCGGCAGGGTGCTCACTGCATCTGGTGCATTTGCAGGGCGGCCTTTCCCGCGGTATGCGCGCCCTGGATATCAACACCGGGGCGATGGTCCTCCGCGTTTTGCCGGACCGGGGGATGGGCATCTGGAAGGCGTGGCACAAGGGCGAGTTTCTGGGCTGGGAATCACCCGTCAGGAACGGACCGGTCCACCCAGCCCTGGTTAACCAGGAGCGACGGGCCGGACTAGGTTGGCTGGATGGTTTTGACGAGTTGCTATGTCGTTGCGGCCTCGCCTCGGTGGGCCCCCCCGGGAAGGAGGAAGGACAGTTCCCTTTCACCCTGCATGGCCGAATCGCCAACCTTCCAGCGTGGGCCCTTGAACTTCAGGTGAACCGGACAGACGGAAAAATTGTTGTCCGGGGAATTGTGGACGAATGCTCCCTGTTCGACCACCAGTTTCGACTGACTACCACCTACACCCTCACCCCGGGATCCAGCCGGATTGATATCTCTGATCAGGTCCAGAACCTTTCCGCAAAAACCGATCAATTTCAACTGCTTTACCATTTGAATGTCGGTCGCCCGATCCTGGAAAATGGAGCGCGGGTGCTGGCACCGGTGCGTGAATTGAGCCCGCAAACACCCCGGGCAGCCGATGGCATTGACAGTTGGAACCAGTACGGCGCCCCCCAGCAGGGCTTTGCCGAGCAGGTTTACCTGATGCACCTTCAAGGAGATTCCAACCGCAATACCCTTGCCCTGCTCCAATCGGCCGACAGAAAAAGGGGGGTGGCCGTCCGTTTTTCCCTGGACACCCTGCCCTGCTTCACCGTTTGGAAAAACACTGGCGCTGTCGAGGAAGGGTATGTAACAGGGTTGGAACCAGCCACCTGCTTCCCCAATTATCGCGGTTTTGAAAGGGAAAGTGGTCGCCTTCGCGCACTTGGCCCAGGGGAAGCATGGCGTTCAGATTGGTCTGTGGAATGGCTCCGTGATCAAAACCAGATTCAGCAAACAGAAGCCGAAATCCAGGTTTTGGCAGGACGAGGAAACCCGATAATCCACCGCACACCCCATCATCAGTTCACCCCACAAACCATGGAATAAACAGGGGTATTTTCAAATGTTTTTGTTCTCCGCCCTGCTTGCCTTTTCTTCGTCCCCCAGCTTTCCTTCCGCCCTTCCAACTCCTGAAGAGGCGTTGAATGGCTGGATTGCCCTTTGGGACGGGACCATAACCGATTGGGAGGTCGGACCAGGCTGGAAAACCTCCCCCGGCGGGCGACTAGTGATGGCAAACAGCAAAGCCGGGCCGCGATGCCGTTTGGGTGGAGGTGAATGGAAGCTTCGTACAGTCACAACCCCAGGAAAGCGCTCCGAACTGAAAGTAGTTTGGAGGCAAGACGAAGGGGAAAAACTAATTGGCACCTGGAAAGCTGAAGAACCCAAAACGGAGATCTCATTCCGGACACCTACAGGAAAACATGGGGTAATTTGTTTGGAAGGTGCCAATCTTGAAATCGTTTCCCTTTGGCACAAGCCGGACCGCACTGAGGAATTGATCGAGGGCAAGGGATTATCCGGATGGAAACTGGTTCCCGGAAAAAAGTCGAAAGCCTTCACCACCCCGGAAGGGTGGATTCGGATTCAGGATGGCCCGGGAGATTTGCAAACCGAGAACACCTACGCGGATTTTGTCGCACAGTTGACCCTCAGGACCGGGGGCAAACACCTCAACAGCGGCTTCTTTTTCCGGGCAATCCCGGGGGAACAATGGCAGGGCTATGAGGCCCAAATCCGCAATGAATTCACACCAGACACCTATCGCGCTTACTCCATTGATTCCTTCGACGCCAAATCCCACCAGCCCACCGGAAAAATTGAGGTGAAATCAACGGCGGTTGATTACGGGTCAGGCGCCATTTACAGGCGCATGCCCGCCCGTTCTCCCGCAGCCCAGGACAACGAATGGTTCACGCTGACCGTTTCCGCCATAGGCAGGGAAATCTGCACATGGGTTCAAGGCCAACCCCAAGTTGTTTGGAAAGACAACCGACCAGAAAACGCCAACGCCCGGCAAGGTTTCCGGGCGAAAGCCGGGGTGTTTGGTATTCAGGGACACGACCCGACCACCCTGATTGATTTTCGATCACTGCGGGTTCTCAAATTGGACTGAATCCGCCCTGACACTAAAAGGCAGAGCGAAACCAATCCTGGCAAAAAGGAAACCGCCCGGCTTTAAGGTCCGGGCGGTCTGTTTTTTTGCTTGGCTGATTATCAGGTGACTGGTAAACGAGGTTCAGTTTTGTCGTCCGGCACGGCCGGGTTATCCCAGGTGAACCAATCCGGATTGAATTCGATCCTTTGGCGGTTCTTCATGCTGTGATTGGCGGAAAGGGCGATGATGGCATCGGCCATCGCCACCTCGCCGTGACAACGGGGCAAACGCTGGCGGAATTTACCCGCCCCGTCCTTCTCGTAGCCGAGTTTCTCGTCCCACTGGCGGATACAGTACGCGAAGTCCTCCATCTCCTCGGTGTAACCGCGGCTGACTGGGCCTCCCGCGGCGGTGGGTCCTCCGGCAGTGCCGGCAGCGACCGCCCCGCCACCACCGCCAGGGCCCCAGGTGCTGGAGGCCTCGAGTGCCGGCTTACCAGCCGGCCCGGTTGTCACCGCCACTTCGGTCGCCCGTCCCTCACCCATTTTCTTGTTGGGATTCTTTTCGGTGTACAGGAACACCGACTGTTCCTGCTCCACCACCATGGTCCCGCGACTGCCCATTACGCATTCGCCGTAGGCTTCGAAGCTGTTGGTATTCAAGGAGGAATAGGTGACGACCACGATGTCGTCCTGTTCTTTGCCCTTGTTTCGGCCCCTTGGATGGTTGGGCCCGGGGAATTCATAGGTGATAAAGATACTGTCATCCGATTCGCGATCGTTTCGGCCGGGTCCATAAAAGTATTTCCCGCCGACACCGGTCACGGAAAGGGGCTGGACCTTACCCAGGAAAATGCTGCAGGCATCCATTTGGTGGCTGCCCAATTCAGCCATCAACCCTCCACCGGTCTGGTTGTAAAGTCTCCAGCGCACCAGTTCCTCGACGGAACTGAACCCGTAATCCTTCGCCTTGTCCTTCAGGGCCTGCTCGTCCACATCGTAAATCGGCGGGTACCATCCATCGCGATAATAAGGCTGGTCATAACCCTTGGCGAGGGGATAACGGGCATCGGCCCGGTCGGAGAACGGCCATGAATTGTTGCGATGCCAAAGGGCGCGGATGTGGCGGATATCACCCAGCACACCAGATTCGACCACTTCATGGGCATGAGCGTACAGCATGCTGTAATGCCGCTGGTGTCCGATGGAAAGAATCCTTTTCGTCTCTCGAGCCACCTGGATCATCTTCTTGCATTGGGCGATGTTCCATCCCATCAATTTCTCGCAAAGGACATGCTTCCCCGCCCTCATGCATTCGATGGCGATTTTCGCATGGGTGGACAGGGGGGTCGCGATGACAACCGCCTCGATATCCTTCCTCTCAAGAATCTGCTTGTAATCACTGTAAACCGCGATGTCCTTCGCCTCGGGCCCGTACAGTTTTTTAAAGCCAGGGCGAAGCGGCACCTTGGGATCGCCATCCATGATCCGATCACGGTTGTAGGGGCGGATATCAGCCACGGCCACAAATTTCAGAAAATCCTTGTTATGGGCCCCGACCAGGATTCCCCCCTCGTCGCCACCGCCAATCAGCGCGGCCTTCACCGGGTTACCGATCGCCTTGTACCCGAAGTAAACCGAGGGAGCGACCGCCGCCACACCGGCACCGACCGCCATGCTTCGCATGAAACCGCGACGAGTCAGGTCGGTTGTCACCTCCTGGAAATTTGTTTTGCCGGTCTCGCGCTGCTTTGGGTTCAAATCCAGAGCCATGGAAGCATCCCTTTCTTTAGATCTCTATGATCCCTGTCCGTTCAAATTGTCTCGCCAAGCCGACTCAGTCCGCGCACGCCAGGTTCACAAGTCAAGATTCAGGGGTGGCCTTGCGACAGAAAAGCCAGCTCAGGAAGGCGTCACCACCAAACCACCGCCCCGACGGCGTGGCGGCGATCACCAGCAGGGCCATCATTTCCACCACATTCTTGTTGACAAACACATAATTACCCTCGTTCTGCGGGGGTGCCGGCAACCATGGAAATGCAGGAACCGCCAGGTAGGTCATTGCCAGAAAGGCCGCGCCGCCAAGGGCGGCAGCCCGCGTGAGCGTTCCGGAGAAAAGGCCCGCACCGATCGCGGTGATCCCCCAAATGGTCATGAAATCCATGATCTCAATCGGTTTGATCTGCCGGACGGTTTGGACCGGCGCTGTGGCGATCTTTTTCTCGAACTGCTTTTCCAATCCGGCCACCAAGTCCGTCTGGAATTTTTCCAACTCCGACTTGAGTCCGGCGCGGGCGGAGGCGGCACCGGCCTTTGCCGATGCGACCGCACTTTTTTCCACATCCTTGCGGAAAAGCCAGTTTCGGTCTGAGGAATTAATCTCATCCTTTTTCGCCACCAATTCACTGAAGCGTTCCACCCGTTCCGGGGTAGCCATCACCTTTTTCAAGGTGCCATTGCCTTTGCCATCAGGGGACGGTTCCTCCACGGTTTCCTCGCCCATTGTGAGCCAATTCTGGGTGCCATCCGCCCACTTGTCGGCCAAAGCGACCACCTTGTCCCACTTCTTCCATTGTTCCAATGCGACCGGATCATTTTTCCCCATAGCACTGGAAAGCATACTTTTGCTGGCCGAGGCAAGAATTGCCGAACGGGCCGAAGCGACCTGTGAGGCCTCAGTCAGATCCAAAGGCGCGCGATCCAATTTGCCTTGGGCTACAGCGGGAAAATTGATTTCAGGCTGGTTACCGGCAATCGCGCCAATCTGCTTTGCTAGGTCTTTTTGCCGATCCTGGAATTCCCCCAGCACACCGATGACCTTCTCCCTTTTTTCCAGGGCGGTTTTTTTCAAGTCCTCCGTTCCGGCTCTTTCCCAAGCGTTGATGGCACCTTCGAAACTGAGCCTGATTCCGGGGTTACCCCCTTCGCGCCAAAAAAGGGCCTCTTTTAGTTGTTTTTCAACCGCATCCAAAACCGACGCCTTCTCCTGCTCATTCAACTGAAGCCGGTTGACAAAATCCTCGCCGGTCTTCCTCAGGCTTTCCTGGATCACAACCGGATCAAGCGCCTTGAGAAGTTCGTTATCTTGGTCGGGTGGCAAGATCCCCGCCATCCACTTTTTCATGGGGCCGGGGGATTCGCGAAAATAACCGGCCGAGCTGAATGGTTTGGGAGAGTAGGTCGAATAAATTTTTGAGATACCCTCGAACAGGAAATGCCATCCAATTGTCATGCGCATCAAAACGAACAGGACGATGAAGACCCCCGCGCAGGGAATCCAAACCTTATTTCCACAGCAGGTACCGTCGGCCCCTGAATCACCATTTGCCATGGCATTCCCTTCGTGATCAAAATCGTTCTTCCGGTGTAGCCCACACCTTTTCTGCCGGATTCATGGATTCAGTTTACCTTATTCACTGTTTTTCAACCATGTACCCGTCGCGAAATCAACAGACCCGGTTTCCAGCTAGCAACCTCAAAACAGGTGCCTGAATCTCACTTCAAATGAAATCGGTTGGCCATTGGCCCCAACAACCTGAGGGGCCCTTCCACAGGCATGTAAAAGACGGCCAAATCCTCACGGTCTTTCACGAGCTTTTCAGCAAGGGCGGGTCCCCCGACAAATATCGCCGTCGACAAAGCATCGGCCTCGGCAGCAGTCGGGGCCAACACACTCACGGTCTGGGTTTGCATGGCAGGCCAGGCGGTTCTCGGATCCAGCAGATGGCCAAGGCGTTTTCCCTCGTGGTGAAAATGCCTGTAGGTCGCAGCCGATGTACCCATCGCCTGATTGGCCAACTCGACTTCCGCCAAAACCGAGTCCCGGACCGGGTGAAGCAGAGCCACCCTCCATCCAACCTTTTCGCCCGGAGGGATACCCCATGCCAGAACGCTGCTTCTCCCACCGTGGATCATCACCGATGACCACCCAGCCCGCCTGATGGTGCCGGCCATCCGATCCAAACCATGGCCTTTGCCCACCGCCCCGAGGTTCAAACCCCCGCTTACCCCATTCCAAGATGCTGTTTTTTTGGCTTGGTCCAAAGAAAGGCGCCTTATCCCTCCCTCGGCGAGCCAGGATTCCCTTAGCCCATCCTCAGGAATACGCGGCGGGCCCTGCAAAAATCCCCAACCTTGAATCATCGCTCCCACGGCGACATCAAGACATTCGTCCGTTTGGCGCCACCAAAAAGCGCAGCGTTCCAACAAATCAAACAACTCATCCGAGAGTCTCCGAGTCGCCCCGACGGGCAGTCGATTCAACCGGGAAACTTCACTTTGCGGGAGGAAGACGGAAAGGCGGGATTCTTCCCTGGATAAAACATCATAAGCCAGGTCGGCCCAGTGAACCGGATCATTGGCGCCCGCCGGGACCAAGATTTCCCAACGGGTCCCCATGCAGGAGCGGCCCAGCCTAATCAGGCTGATTTTGTCGTTGCCGTTGGCAATCAGAGAGTCGCACACGGATCAAGAAGCCGGGCATTCCCGCGGAATCACTCCTCTTCCTCGTGGACGACGGGTTCGAGGGTTTTGGTGTTTCGTTCCACCGCAAGGACAATGGTTCTTTCTTCCATTCCGGTGCAGGAAACCGAAACCGCAGGCATGATATGGCGGCCATCCTCCAGCCTGAAACGCAGGCTGAAAGTTCCATCCGGCCTGAGAGGTATCGGCTCGCCCTGAAAAGTCACCTTGGCGGAAGGCTCGGTGGTGCCATGAACCACCAGATCGGCGTCCAGGTTGAAGGTGAAATTCCGGTCCTTCCCAAGGAAACCAAAACCACCCGATCCCAGGCTGGTAACAGCGGGAGACCCGGGGTTGTGACCCAGCTTTTCCTCAAAGAAATGCCTTAATTCGGCGCTACCGGCATGCGGCTGAAGGCCCCCTGAAAGGGCAAAAAGTCTTTCGGCATCCCGATTATCCTGTTCTGTCCAGGAATTCTCGGCCTGATCACCCCAGGCAACCCTTGGGGTGGAAACCGAATTGGAACGACCCATGCAATAATATCGACCATTCCGGGTGCGATATCCCACATCCACGCAATAGTCGGTTCCGGGTTCCGGCACATCCAGGTACCAGTTGCGTGCACCGTCCGGAAGCAGGAATTCCCGAACTATCTGTTCGCCCAAACCGCAATCGCGGTCACCAAGTTTCACCAAACGGAGAGCCAGTTGGGCCGTTTCAAAATCTTGCCCCAAGGCGGTTTGCGCCCTGTGCATCGTTTGACGGCTCAATTCCCAATAACAATGAACCCAATGCGGGTCCCGCACAAGCACCACCACCCTGTCCTTCCCATACTCGGTAGGCAAGGAGGGTTGGTTATTGGAAGTTTTTGCATGGGTGATTGGTTTAGAAGGCCCGACCCCCTGGGAACGGTCCGAAGAAGTGTCCCGAGCGGCTGACTTTTGGGGTTTTGGATCATTCAACCTGATAATTGGCGACGGTGGCGCAACCCGGGCGACAACTGATTGAGGGATGACGGCTTGGGACCGCTTACCCGTTGTCGGAGCCTTGCTCTTTTGGGCGGGTGGCAGGGAGACTGGAGGATTTGGCTGGGAAACCTTGGGGGCGATTTTGCCAGCCTTTTGCTGATCGGCCATTTTGGAAGATTTAATCGCCTCGATTGCTGGAACAATCTGGGCAAGAGGCCTTGGAATCTTGCCGTTTTTGGCGCCAGCTTCGGAGCCAGTTTTTTTTGTTGGCAGAATCAGAGGAGACTTGGGCTTGGAGGTTCCCAAAACAGGCTTCTTATCAACAAAAGTGGCGATCTGAGGCTTTGGCGGAACCTTTTTTGTCGTTTGGCGCTTGACTGATGGCTGGACCTCGCACTTGACCGTCAGCTTTTGAACCAATTGCTCCTTGGAAAGGGCCGCCGGCCGCGGAATCTTGTGCTTTTGGGCCAGTGATAGGAGGCTTTTCCGGTCCAATCGGTTCAGGGCGGCTGGGTTCATCCGTCGCACTCCTGGCTATCGGTCAGAGCCTGGAAACCTTGCTGCAGGTAGGAGACAAAATTCCGCAATCTCTTGGCATTTAACGACTTACAAATCAAAAAAAATGCAGCAGGACCCCAGGTATCTTGGACTAGGCGGGATTTCCAAGGTGGAACAAAAATCCTAAGTGCAAGGTCCACTAGGATTTCCGAACCAACACTACTCAATCTACAAAGCCCCTACCTATGGTTGTCAACCAAACAACAGAACATTTTTGCCAAATTCGTTTGAATTAGTTAGGAAACTTTTGATTGCGCAAATATCATTTCGATTATGACCCAACCCAGACTTTCCACACCCAAACCCCGAAACAACAGGTCGGCAACCGAAATCTCCTTACAGCTGGCCGGGTTGGGCACTGAATTGGCAGCACCGGTGCTTTTGGGAGCTTTTCTTAGCATTCGCTACCAATGGGGAATCATCCCGGTTTTGGCCGGGTTGATCCTGGGTATTTTGACCACGGTTACCCATGTATTAGTTTTTTTGAGAAAAAACCCGGACATGCACGGAAAAAACCCCGCCAATGAATGAGTCCAAGTCGGGAATCCCACGTCTTGAAAGCTATCCAAGCATTTTAACCTGCATTCATTGGATTATCGGGCCAGGATTTCTGGTTTGCATGTTGGCCCAGGTTTTGTCGATTTTTAATCCTGTTGAAGATTTGGCAGCCAAACCCGACGGCGAAATTACCGAAAAGGTTTCAAATATCAGCTTCATATCCCCAGAAGCATCCTGGATTAGCTGGTTCGTGATTGCCTTGTTTTTCTGGGCACCTCCCCTTTTTTCGGCTTGGATCTTAGGGCGAAAAAGAAGAAACAGCCGGTTTGTTTCACGAGCCGGGGAGATGGGCCTTCGTTTGATGGGAATTCCGGGAATCCTGCTGGGAATATCTTTACTTTTCAATTTTCCGGTTCGTTTGCTTGCGGTGTGGACAGTTTTCCACTATTCCCTAGCATTGATTTCATCAATGGTTGCCGAATACAGGATGCAATATTGCATACCTGAATGATTTGGTTTGCAGCAGGGTTGTTGTTTTCGAGGCAATTTTCGATGGCTTTCCCCCTCCTGTTTGCCAGCGGCGATGATTTGATCGCTCACGCCCTTGAAGAGCCTAAAGACAGCAAAATATGGCACTTCTTTGAGCACGGCGGCTTGTTCGAACATGGCCTTCAATTGAATCTGCCAGGCAGTGAATTTTTTGTGGTCACCAAATTCAAGATTCTTATTCTGGCGGCAGCAATCATTGTTTTTTTTCTGTTCAACCGGCTTGCAAATCGTTTGACCTCCCAAGGTCACCCCAAGGGACGTTTGGATAATTTGCTTGAATCACTCCTCCTCATGGTTCGTGATCAGATTGCCAGGCCCAATTTGGGTGAAAAGGCCGAACAATTCCTGCCATTTCTTTGGACTCTTTTCACGCTCATTCTCACTATTAACCTCATTGGTATGCTTCCGGCCCCTGTGTTCGGTTGTGCCAACGCCTCGATTGCGGTCACAGCGGCATGGGCGCTTTTCACCCTTTTGTTCATTTTAATCAATGGCATCGGCACCAGCGGCTTTCTGGGATGGCTCAAAGGGTTTTGGATTCCGATCGATGTGCCGGTGCTTGGGCCCGTCATTAGCGCCCTGCTTTTCGTTATTGAATTCGCGGGTGTTTTCTTGCGTATTGGGGTGTTGGCATTGCGTCTTTTTGCCAACATGCTCGGCGGCCACATCACCTTGGCCCTGTTGCTGACCTTTATCCTGATGGCAGCCAAAATATCTTTGGCACACCATGTCAGTATCGGTATCGCATCGATTTTCGGGGCCTATGTGCTGAGTTTCCTTGAACTTTTTGTGGCTTTCCTTCAGGCCTTTGTGTTCACGATTCTCTCGGCAGTTTTCATCGGGACGGCTGTGCACAGCCATGATCATCATCATGATGATTCAGAGGGCCATGAACATGGTGCAGGCCAAAACGGCTCCGGCCATATCCAAGGTTCTCACGCATCCTGACCCAAATGGCTGCCAATTTGAGTTTGTTCCACAGGTTTTGCGTTGCTTTGTGTGTTTTATTTCCTAAGTTTGATTTTGTGGGCGGATTGAATCCCAGAGTGTTTTGAATTTGATTTTGAGGAGTTCTTGCGATGTCGAAGATTGTGAAGCTGTTTGCTTTGACCTTGGTCGTTTGCATGGTCGCCACCCCTGATCTGCTGGCTCAAGACTCCGGCAGAGGTCTTGCCATTTTGGGTAAGGCTGTCGGTGCCGGCTTGGCGGTTATCGGGGCAGGCATCGGCCTTGGCGCCATCGGCAAGGGCCTGACCGAGTCCATGGCTCGTCAGCCAGAAATTGCCGGGAGCATTCAGACTGGTGGTTTGATCATTGCCGCCATGCTTGAAGGCGCGGCCCTGATCGCAATCATTCTCGCTGTTTTCGGCGCAGCCTGATCCTTGCCATTGGGATGGGATTCCCCGCCCTTCGCAGGGCGGGTTTATTCCGGGATTTTGCGGAAAAGTGCTATGCGAATGATTTCATCTGCCATTTTGTCGTGCTTGCTTGCCATGACATCCGTCCTGCAGGCTGCCCCGGTCGCTTCAGAATCACCCAAAGTTGCGTCGGGTGACCTTTCCAAAACTTCGGGGGGCGAAGCCAAGTACGATCCGTTTGGCTGGTCAACCGACACTTTCCTTTTTTCCTTGATCGTTTTTGGCTTGGTTTTCGTCACTCTTTACAAGACTGCTTGGCCTAAGATCGCCAAGGCCTTGGATGATCGTGAACTGAAGATCAAGGACGGCGTGGAAGCTGCCCAGAGGGCAAGGGATGAGGCGATCAAGGCCCAAGAACAGGTGGAGCAAAAGCTTCGCGAGGCCGCGGACAAAGTTCGCCAAATGTTGGACGAGGCACGCCGGGATGGACAACGCACCCGTGATGATTTGCTTGCCAAAGCCCAGGAAGAGATCGCGGCTGAGCGCGAGCGCCAGAAACGGGAAGTTCAAGTTGCCGTGGATCAAGCCCTGCAACAACTTCTCAGCAAGACAAGTGATTTAGCTATTGAAATAGCTCGAAAGGCCCTCCGCAGGGAATTGCCCCAAGAAACCCAGCGCGCCCTTCAAAAGGATGCGGTTGATGTGCTCTCAAAAGTTTCGGCAGGTTCCTTTGGAACCAATTGACCTTATCAATCGATTCCTCCCTGTTTGAAATGGAAGCCATGACCAAGGACTCCTCCGACTCCGACAGCCTGAAAGCCCTCGACAGTGTCGGGCGGCGTTTGGCTGGAGTTTATGCCGAGGCTTTTTTGGGTGCCGCTTCCAAGGCTGGCCTGGCGGATTCCGCCTCCGGGGAATTGCGGGAAATCGCAAATGCTTTCTCGCAGTCTGGCAATGGTATCCATGAATTTCTATCGAGTCCGACGGTCAAGCGCGAAATCAAATCAAAAGTGATCACGAGTCTTTCCAAAGCGGGAGCCAGTGATTTTCTGGTTGATTTCCTTGGTGTTCTCAATGATCACGACCGTGCTCAACTGCTTCCGGCCATTGCCGATTCAGTTGAGAAGATTCTTCTCAATCGAAACGGCAAGGTTAAGGTTTATGTGACATCCGCGTCCGATCTGGATGAAGGCACCGCCCACCAACTGGCGGAAAGCCTCAAAACCCAACTGGGCAAGGATCCGGTTCTTCAAACCAGCATCAACCCGGACATCCTGGGCGGGCTGGTCATTCAGGTAGGTGACTGGGTTTGGGACGGCAGCCTGTCCAAGGAATTGGATGGGTTGCGGGATCAACTCTTTGAACGAGGCAATCATGCGATTCAAGGCGGACGAGATCGTTTCCGTTCTGACAGGTGAAATCCAAAACTACCGAGGCAAGGCCGACCTTCGCGAGGTCGGGCAGGTGCTCGAGGTAGGCGATGGTATCGCCCGGGTTTTCGGCTTGGGCGGTGTCATGGCGGGTGAAATGGTCGAGTTTCCCCGTACAGGGGTTACCGGCCTGGCTTTCAACCTTGAAGAAACATCCGTGGGTGTGATCATCCTGGGTGACTACAAGTTGTTGGCTGAAGGTGATGAGTGCAAGGCCCTTGGTTCCTTGCTGCGCGTCCCGGTTGGCGATGCCCTGATAGGTCGGGTTGTTGATCCATTGGGTAACCCTTTGGACGGCAAGGGGCCGGTTGTAACCACCCACTACCGCCTCGTTGAATCCCCTGCCCCGGGTGTTGCAGCGCGGCAGCCCGTTGACGAACCAATGCAGACGGGTATCAAGGCTATCGATGCCATGACCCCCGTCGGCCGTGGTCAGCGCGAATTGATCATTGGTGACCGCAAAACTGGCAAGACCACCATCGCCATCGACACCATCCTGAACCAGAAGGGTGGTGACATGATTTGTGTTTATGTCGCCATCGGTCAAAAGGAATCCACCGTCGCCAAGATCGTGGAAGGTTTGCGCGCCAATGGCGCCATGGATTACACCATCGTGGTGGTTGCGGGGTCATCCACCTCGGCCCCCGCCCAATACATCGCACCCTACGCTGGTTGCGCGATGGCTGAATATTTCATGCTGGAACAAGGCCGGGCCACATTGTGTGTTTATGATGACTTGAGCAAGCAAGCCGCCGCCTATCGCCAGCTTTCCTTGTTGATGCGGCGCCCCCCTGGCCGTGAGGCGTTCCCAGGTGACATTTTCTACGCCCACAGCCGTTTGTTGGAACGCTCCGCCAAAATGGCGGAGCGGTTCGTGATAGTCCCCCAAAGTTCGGATGACAGCAAAGTTACCGACAACTGCGGTGTGAACAAGAAGGTCTATGTTGGTCCCTTGGACAAAGAACACGCCCAAAAGGACGACCTTCCCAAATTTCCAGGCCACAAACTGGCCAAGATTCCCTCCTCGGGTGGATCCTTGACGGCGTTGCCGATCATCGAAACCCTGGAAGGCGAGGTTTCCGCTTATATCCCCACCAATGTGATTTCGATCACAGACGGTCAGATTTACCTGCAGGGTTCGCTGTTCAACGCAGGCCAACGTCCCGCTGTGGATGTCGGTATCTCGGTCAGCCGCGTGGGTGGCAAGGCGCAAATCAACGCGATGAAAAGCGTTTCGGGCGGTATGCGTCTTGACCTCGCTGCCTTCAGGGAACTGGAGGCCTTCGCCCAGCTTGGAACCGAATTGGACAAGGCCACCCAGTCACAACTCGATCGAGGTTACCGCGTGGTCGAGGTGCTGAAGCAACCTCCCTACCAGCCAGTACCGGTGGTCGATCAGGTCATGATCATCTATGCAGCCACCAAGGGGTTTTTGGACAAGGTCGACCGGCCCAAGGTCCAGGCTTGGGAAGCCCAATTCCTGCGGTTTATGCGCGAACAAAAATCCGAGGTTCGGAACGAATTGGCAAAGCAGAAGAAGCTCACCCCCGAGTTGACCAAGCAACTCGAGGCTTCCATTCAGGAATTCGGACTGCAGTTCAAAGCCTGATTCCCTGACAAGTCTCAACGGATAGACCCATGGCGAAAACGCGCGAACTTGTCAGCCGAAGGAAAGCGATCCGCAACATCCGCAAAATCACGCGGACGATGGAGCTGATCGCGACTGCCCGGTTCAAAAAAGCACTGGATCGAGCCCAGGAAGCTGAAGCCTACACCCGCAAGATCGCCGAGCTGGCTGCTGACCTCGCCTCCGCTGGAGGCGAGATCAGCCACCCCCTGCTGGTCACCCATGACAAGGTTGAGAAGTCTGTACTGCTTGTCATTGCCAGCAATCGCGGCCTTTGCGGTGGTTACAATGCGGGCATCCTACGTGAAGCCAATCATCGTCTGCGCGGAAACCGTGAACTAGGCATCAACACCCGTCTGGAATTGTCCGGCAAGAGGGCTATTGCCTATTTCCGGTTTCAAAGAATTCCCGCCGACGCTACCTACACCCAGTACGAGGACAAACCAAGGTTCGACGAAGTGGAGGAATTGGCCAACCACTTCCTGGAATTATTCATGTCCGGATCCATCCAGCGGCTGGATGTTGCGTACATGCGGTTTCTTTCACCCGCCCGCCAAACCCCTGTGGTCGAGACGCTTCTTCCCCTCAGCAAGCCGGCCTCGTCACAATCAAAGGCGGGTGGCGAGGAGAAAAAGGCCGGTCGGGTGGTTGAATATCAACATATTCCCGACGCCAAAGAGATTCTCGGGCAAATTTTGCCTGCATCCTTCAAGCAGCGACTTTTCAAATGTTTTCTGGATGCGGCAGTCAGTGAGCAAATCGCGCGCCGGGTAACCATGAAAGCCGCCACCGAGAATGCGGACGGGATGATCAAGCTGATCAGCCGCCAGTACAACCGAGCCCGTCAGGCGCAAATCACCAAGGAAATCGCAGAAGTCATAGGCGGCGCTGCGGCCCTCCAGTAAGTTCGGGTGCGCATTTCAAAGATGCGACCCCCAGTTTCCGAGAACCAGAAATCACAGGCTTCAATCGTCAGGGGAGTTCAGAGATGTCCACCGCCACCAAGAGCACCAAAGGCGCCGTAGGGAAAATTGTCCAGGTTATCGGTTCAACCTTTGATGCCGAGTTCTCCGCTGAGAACCTCCCGGAAATTTACAACGCCTTGACCGTTGATTCGGATGACAAGGGCGTGCGAATTCGCTTGGTGGGAGAGGTCCAGCAACAACTTGGCGGTGGTCGGGTCCGTTGTGTGGCTTTGGGTAGCACCGATGGTCTTGCCCGCGGCCTAAAAGTGGTCGACACGGGTGCCCCGGTGACTGTTCCTGTCGGCGAGGCGACACTGGGTCGGGTTTTCAATCTTTTGGGTCAGCCGATCGACGGCCGGGGAGCCGTTGAAACCGACGAGCACCGGCCGATTCACCGGCTTCCACCGCCCCTCTCTGAGATTACCCCAAAAACCGAGGTTTTTGAAACCGGCATCAAGGTTATCGACCTTCTGACCCCGCTGGTCCGCGGTGGCAAGGCGGGACTGTTTGGTGGTGCCGGCTTGGGCAAGACAGTCATTCTCACCGAACTGATCGCCCGTATCGCCAGTCAGCATGGTGGGTATTCTGTTTTCGCAGGTGTGGGCGAGCGTACCCGCGAAGGGAACGACCTGTGGCTGGAAATGCAGGAAACCAAGATCGGCAACACCGGCCGCTCAGTTATCACACAGACCGCCATGGTGTTCGGTCAAATGAACGAGCCACCTGGCGCTCGCCTTCGTGTGGCCCTCACCGCCCTGACCATGGCCGAGCGTTTCCGGGATACCGGCAAGGAAACCCTTCTGTTCGTTGACAACATCTTCCGGTTTTCCCAAGCCGGCTCGGAAGTGAGCGCGCTGTTGGGCCGTATGCCCAGCGCCGTGGGCTACCAACCGACCCTGGCCACCGAGATGGGCGAGTTGCAGGAGCGCATCGTTTCCACCCAGACAGGTGCCATCACTTCGGTGCAGGCGGTTTATGTTCCCGCGGATGACCCGACCGATCCCGCTCCTGCCAACGCATTCCAGCACTTGGATGCCTTTATCTATCTGGAGCGCAGGATTTCGGAAAAAGGCATCTATCCCGCGGTGGATCCCTTGGCCAGCTACAGCAATGTGCTGGACCCTGCCATCGTCGGCGCGGAGCATTACGGGGTGGCCCGAAATGTGCAGCGCATCCTGCAACGATACCGCGAGCTTCAGGACATCATCGCGATTCTGGGTGTTGATGAACTGTCCGAGGAAGACAAGCAGGTGGTGGCGAGGGCGCGGCGTATTGAGCGCTTCCTGAGCCAACCGTTTATCGTTGCCGAGGCTTTCACAGGCAAGGCGGGCAAAATCACCCCCATCAAGGAAACCATTCGAAGCTTCAAGGAGCTTTGTGAGGGCAAATGGGATCACCTTCCCGAAGGCGCCTTCATGTACGTGGGTGGAATCGAGGAAGCCGAAGAGCAAGCCAAAAAGATGGCTGCAGGTCGATAGGCAACATTTGTTTTTCCTGATTAATTTCGGATAGCATCGAGATAAACATGGCAACTGGCAAACAGCTTCGATGCGTGGTGGTGACTCCGGAAAAGGCGGTCTTGGAACAGGCCGCCGAGCTGGTTTCATTGCCGATGTCCGATGGGGAATTGGGCGTCATGCCCGGCCGCCAGGCCTTAATCGGGAGCATGTCCCCCGGTGTCTTGCGGATCAAAAGTGGCACCCAAATTCGCCGTGTTTTCGTGGATGGGGGCTTTGTCCAGGTACGGGACGATGTGGTCACTGTCCTCACGCCCCGGGCACAAGACGGCGCGGATATTGATTTGGAAGCCGCCAAAAAATCGTTGTCGGTCAGCATTCCCAAAGACGCCGGCGCCAAGGTGATGAAGGAGCATCACAACACCATTTTGCGGGCACGCGCAATGATCCGGGCCGCAAAGCCCTTTTGAAAATCGGTTACTCTCCTCCCACCAAAACCAGCAAGCTCTTGCCCTTCATCAGGCGAGTCATTCCCTGGAGTGGCTCGCTGCTTTCGTTTTCAACGAAATCATCCGGGTTTCGTTGCCCCGTATCAACCACCCGGAACCATTGTTTCGCCGAAGGTGGCTTGGGGATTTGGATAGTCGCCGGGTTTTCTGCGGCGTTGAAGGCAATGTAAATATCGTCTCCAGGCTCCCTGCCCGTGCGCGTACCATCCAGCGCGAGGGCGATGAAACGACTTGCGGGTGAAAAATCCGGTTTGTCCGGGATTTGCCCATGCCAACGGATGGATGAATCGTCAAGAAAAGCCCGACGGCGCAGGGCGGGTTGCCTTTTACGGAAGGCGATCAAGAGCCGGGTGAACCTGAGAAATGCCGCATTGGATTTTTCCTCCAGGAGATTCCAATCGAACCAACTGATCGGGTTGTCCTGGCACCAGGCATTGTTGTTTCCCATCTGGGTTCGAAGGAATTCATCCCCCCCCAACATCATTGGAACACCCTGTGACAAAAAGAGGGTTCCAAGCAAATTGCGGGCCTGCCTTTCCCTCAACTCCAAAACCTCCTCATTGGTTGTGGCCCCCTCCACGCCGCAGTTGAAGCTGTGGTTGTCGGGGCATCCATCCCGATCCTCTTCACCGTTTTCCAAATTGTGCTTCTTTTCGTGCGAGACAAGGTCCCAAAGTGTGAATCCATCATGGCAAGTGATAAAGTTGATGGAATTCCTAGGGCCCCGCCCTTCCGTCTGATACAAGTCCGCGCTTCCACAAAGCCTTGTAGCCAGAGGGCCTACCGTATTCTCCTCCCCCTTCCAGAATCGCCTGACAACATCCCTGTATTGCCCGTTCCATTCCGACCATCTTCTCCCAAAGGGAAAACCTCCCACCTGGTACAAACCGGCGGCGTCCCAAGGCTCGGCAATCAGTTTGGTGTCAGCGAGGACCCCGTCCTCCGCGATGGTTTCGATCAAGGGGGGATCGACCAGAACTTTTCCTTGTTGGTCCCTTCCCAGGATGCTGGCCAGGTCGAAACGCAGGCCGTCCACATGCATATCCGCCACCCAGAAACGCAGGCAGGTCAATATGAGGTCCCGGACAATCGGGTGGTTGCAATTCACCGTGTTTCCGCAACCGGAGTAGTTCAAGTAGTTGCCGTTTTTATCGAGCAGGTAGTAAATATCGTTGTCCAATCCGCGGAACGACCATGTGTTCCCCCGATGGTCTCCCTCCCCGGTGTGGTTGAAAACAACATCCAAAAAAATCTCCATGCCCGCCTGATGGAATGCCCGAACCATATCCCGGAACTCACCCAATTGCCCCTGGAACTCGCCCGAGGCGGAATAGGAGGCCTTCGGAGCAGCGAAGCCTACAGTGTTATAGCCCCAATAATTCAGTAATTTTTCGCCGGTTTTGGGATTGGTAAACGGGCAGTCGGTTTCATCGAATTCGTGGATTGGAAGCAATTCCACGGCGGTGACACCCAACGACTGCAGGTAGGGGATTTTTTCCACCAGGGCCATGAACGTCCCGGGGCTTGCTGTCATGGAGGAGGGGTGGATGGTGAAACCACGGACATGCAGTTCGTAAATCACCGAATCTTCGAGGGGAGTGAGTGGGGGCACATCCCCTTGCCAGTCGTAGGGGCGCCTCACGAACATACTTCGCCGTTTAAACGGGGTCTTCTTTCCCCAACGCGCCCCTCCTGAAATGGCGGTGGAAGCTGGGTCGAGAAGGATTTTCTCAGGATCAAAGGCATGACGGACCCCCTTGGGCCCATCAACCCGCCAACCGTAACAAAATATTTCCGGCAGACCGGAAATTTCAATGTGCCAGTGGTCGCCAGTACGGTTTCTGAGGGGATGGAGGGAGATTTCCGCAAGGGTGGATGCGCCTTCGGCATCCAAAATGACTAAACTAACGCTGGTTCCATGTCGCGTGAAAACCGTGAAATTGACTCCCGAGTGGCTCAGTGATGCACCCAAGGGAAGGCATCGGCCCCTGTTGAATTTCAAAATCGACATGCAACAGCCACCCCGAATTGAATTATCCGATTTTACAAGTGTACTTGCCGTCGGGGATTCATGGAGATATTCTTTGGCAATAGGCAGTCTCATCCCATGCTTGGGAAAAAAGCCTGCAGGTCGCAATACTTGACAATCTCCGACGGCTTTTGCCGAATCCACAACAAGCACACAGTCAGAAAGTTGCCAATCAGGCCCCTGACACAAAAAGGCGCATATACCACTTGGTTTTTCAAGTGAATCACCTTTGATCCGCAGGAATCTAGAACTGGAATTCTCCAGTCACCAAACCCAAACCCGTATCTAAATAATTCCAGATACCCAAAGGAGCCACGGATGCCCGATAATCAGGCTGAACCCAACCAGCCCAATCAGGAATACGACCGTCCGGTACAGCCGAATTCCGGCAATGCAGATCAAGATCAAGGCTCCCAGGGGGACGGCCATCCACGCGGGGATCGGGGCGAACGCGGGGATCGCGGGGACCGGGGCCATCGCCAAGGCGGGCCTGGCCATCAGGGCGGCGGGAATGGTGGTGGCCACCCGATGGCGCGCAGGCGGCTGCCCCAGCGCAAGCATGGAGAACACGGAAACAATCCTCCCATGGCGGGCCGGCACCAGATTCCCCAACGATTCGACAGGGGCCAACGGCGGGACCATGGCCGGGGCGGTGAGCGCCATGATCGCCATGAGAGGCACCAAGGCCATGGAAGGATGGATCGTTTCGATTCCGATCCCAACATGCCCGCTCAACCGGTTGCCACCGGTCCGGGAACCCGGCTTGATGACCTTTACCGCCTGCCCATGGCCCAGCTTTTTTCCCTCGCGGAATCCGAGGGTATAACCGAACACACCGGAATGAACCGGGGGCAACTGATTGTCGCGGTGGCCCGAAAGTTGATCGAGCGTGGAGAACCGGTAAGGGCGATGGGAACGCTTGAAATCCTACCGGACGGATTCGGCTTCCTGCGCAGCACCGCCCACAACTACCTATCCTCTCCCGAGGATGTCTATGTTTCACCGTCGCAGGTCCGCCGCTCCGGCCTCCGGACCGGCCAGGTGGTGGAAGGCATCATCCGGCTACCGGTGGACGGCCAGGAAAACTTCGCGCTCTACGCGGTGGAAAAAGTGAACGGCAGGACCTCCGAGGAAAAGGTCAGGCCGGTGATTTTCGAAGACCTTACCCCCCTGCACCCCTGCAAGCGCCTCCGGTTGGAAACCACCCCGGACGAGCTATCCACCCGTGTCATCGACCTTGTCACCCCGATCGGCATGGGACAGCGGGGCCTGATCGTTTCGCCGCCAAGAGCAGGCAAGACGGTCCTGCTTTCCAAGATCGCAAAGGCGATCCAGGGGAACCACCCCGAGTGTTACCTGATTGTGCTGCTGATCGACGAGCGACCCGAAGAAGTGACGGAAATGCTCCGCCAGGTCAACGGGCCTAACGCCGAGGTTGTGGCCAGCACTTTTGATGAACCATCGGGCGAACACACCCATGTGAGCGAAATCGCCCTGGAAAAGGCCAAACGCATGGTGGAAGACGGCCGCGATGTTGTGATCGTGCTCGACTCGATCACGCGACTGGCTCGGGCGCACAACACCGCGGCACCGTCCGGCGGGAAACTGCTTTCGGGTGGCCTTGATTCAAACGCAATGCAAAAACCCAAGCGATTTTTTGGCGCCGCCCGACAAGTGGAGGAAGGTGGAAGCCTTACCATTCTGGCCACCGCCCTGATCGACACCGGGTCCAAAATGGACGAGGTGATATTCGAGGAGTTCAAAGGCACCGGCAACATGGAGTTGCACCTCGACCGGAAACTGGTGGACAAACGGGTTTGGCCAGCCGTCGACATCAATCGTTCGGGCACCCGCAAAGAGGAACTCCTCCTTGGTTCCGACGGGGTGGAAAGGGTCCGCGCGCTGCGGCGGGTCCTGGCCGACATGCCCCCCGTCGAGGCCATGGAATTGCTGACCAGCCGGTTGAAGAAAACCAAGACAAACGCAGAGTTCCTGGCCAACCTGAACCTGGTCTGATTCAATCCACGGGTGAAACCATGGCCAACGAATCCCTCCTGGACGACCTGCACCGGCGCTGGAAAAAAATAACCCTTTTGGAAAGCACCGCCGGCCTTTTGGGTTGGGATGAGCAGGTGTGCATGCCCCCGGCAGGGCAATCCTGGAGGAGCGAACAGTCCGCACTCCTCGCCGGGCTTATCCACTCGGAATTGGCAAAAACGGGACTGGGAGAAACCTTGGAAAAGCTGGAGGCCTCGCCACCGGCAGATCCATTCAACCGGGCAAGTGTCCAAGAAGCCCGGAGGCGCCAAAGCCGGGCGTTGAAAATCCCAAATCAACTTGTCGAGGAACTTGCCAGGGTTTGCTCTCAGGCCCAACCGGTATGGGCCCATGCCAGGGCCAAATCCGATTTTTCTCAATTCCTTCCATTCCTTGAAAAAATCATTCACCTCAAGAGGGAGGAGGCGGCAGCAGTCGGATGGGAGGGCCACCCCTACAACGCGCTGCTGGACGAGTATGAACCAGGAATGGACTGCGCCCAATTGGACGCCCTTTTTGACGAGTTGCAAACACCCCTCACCACTCTGGTAGCCCAAAGCGACGATCAAAAAGCGATCCCGACCCAACCCGTTGGCCGTTTCGGAATCGAGGCTCAAAAATTACTGGGGGAAGCGGCGGCGAAGGCCCTGGGATTTCGATTTGATGCCGGGCGGTTAGACACATCCACCCACCCTTTCTGTTCCGGGATAGCACCCGGGGACTGCCGCATCACCACCCGTTATCAATCCGAGGGCTTTCTCGAAAGTTTTTTCGGCGTGCTTCACGAGACCGGACATGGGCTCTACGAGCAGGGGCTTCCCGAAGCCTGCAGGGCCGAACCTTGGTGCCAGGCCGCCTCGCTTGGAATCCATGAATCGCAATCACGCCTCTGGGAAAACATGGTGGGACGCACCCGTTCCTTTTGGGAATATTTCCTGCCCATTGCCAAGGCGATGTTTGGCGCTGAACTGGACGATTGGTCTCTGGAACGGCTGACAGGCTGCCTCCATGCCCCGCGCCGGTCATTCATCCGCGTGGAGGCCGACGAGACCACCTACAACCTGCACATCATTCTCCGCTACCGCCTGGAAAAATCGCTGCTGGACGGATCGCTGCCTGCCGTGGAATTACCCCAAGCCTGGAACCACCTCTTCCATGAATTGTTTGGAATGAAGGTCCCGGATGACCGGCATGGCTGCTTGCAGGATATCCATTGGGCAGGCGGCGGATTCGGCTATTTCCCCACCTACACGCTTGGGAATTTGTATGCCGCCCAATTCATGCGGGCCGCGCGGAAGGAACTTGGCGACTTGGAATCCGATTTCCGACAGGGCGTTTTCGCTCGCCTCCTCTCCTGGCTAAGGGAAAAGATCCATCGGGTGGGAAGGAGTAAAACCGCCCAGGATATTTGCCACGCCGCCACCGGAAGCCGACTTTCTTCACTCCCCATGCTGGAGCATTTGCGGAACCTCAAGGCCTGAGACCCGCCAGCAAATCACCACGGGCAAAACAATGGACAAACCACCTATGCATTACCAAATCAATGTCACCCAGGGGATTTCGGGCAGCCCTCCATCCCCCAACCCCACCGTGACAAATCCCGCGGAATTGGCTTCACTTCTGCAGCAGATTCTGGAGGTCAATCGAGACCAGGCCGGAATATTGCGATCCCTTGCCGGAGCCCAGGATCAAACCAACCGATGGAGATCCTTTTTGCAACGGTGGGAGCAACCACTCCCTGAACTGGGACCCACCTGCCGCCAGGCCCTGCCGATTCTCGAAGGAGTTTTCGCCCGTTCCATCCAGGAGATCACCGACAGGTTGGTGAGGGATGGGGAGGAATTGGAAAACGAATTTTACCTTCAGGAATTCCTGGACCGCTTCGGCAACAGGATCACCCAACTGGCCACCCTGATGAACATGGTGGGCCCCTTGGCCGAGGCGTCAAATTCCAAAGACCCACCCCAACAATCCGCTTGAATTGGGATGATCAGCCAACTGGGGTGCCAGGCACTAGGATCTCGAAACGATCACCGCTTTTCCGGTTTCAACCGATTCGATTTCCTTCAGGCACATCACCAAGGCATCCCGGGCCAGCTGGCCATCCAGGGGACTTGGCACCACGCCGGTTTTCACCGCTGAAACCGCGGCGGCTATCTCAGCCTGGAAGGCATTGATAGGGTCATCCTGGCCTTTCAGCGCCACCTGTTTGGCTTTGCCTTTTCTGGGGATCAGGGTCAGGGGAATACCGCCCGAAGAATAAGTCAAAGTCGCGTTTTCCAGATATACTTCGAAACCGTGCAGAAAACTCCTTCCAGGCATTGCAATGGCACCGCTGGAGCAGGTGATTGTGGGTCCATTATCCCCATACAAGTAACTGGTGGTGAGGTATTCAACCGAATCTCGAACGGTATGACCGGTTGAGAAGACTCGCCCGGGCACACTAGCCACCAACCCGATGAAATGTGCGTCATGGACATGAAGGTCCACAGCAGGCCCCCCGGTTCGGGCCGAATCCCCGATGGCCTCAGACCATTCAGGCTTTGAAATAACTCGGGTGAAATGGGCTGCCACCAGCCGACCGTGTTCGCCTTTTTCAATAACCCGGTTCGCAAAGGCAAACTCCGGAAAAAAAGGCAAAACATGTGCAACCATCAACAACTTTCCGGATTTCTTGGCGGTGGCCAAAATCTGGTCGGCCTCCTTGGGGGTAAGGGCAATGGACTTTTCCAACAGGACATGTTTGCCAGCCTTCAGGGCGGCGATGGCCATGGATGCGTGCTGATCGGTGGGGGTGCAAATGTCCACCAAGTCGATGTCCGGGTCATCCAAAAGGGACTGGAATTCGTCGTAAGCACGGATCCCCTTGAGATCCATGATTTCTCCGGGAGGGCCGAAATTGCCTTTTATACCCCTCCAGTCCCCGGCCAATTTCCGCTGGTCCCGGGAACAAACAGCAGCGACTCTGGCCCCAGGAACACGCTTGGTAGCCAGAAAATGGATCATTCCCATGAAACCAATCCCAGCCAAGCCGATTCGGACCATCGCAACTCCCCCCCAAGAATCATTTTTTAATCGTTCGGCCCATGCTAAGGCGATCATGGTCAGGATGCCACGGCAAGAAGGGCAACATTTTCCGTTCCTGTCGGTTATCAGGATCAAACGGCGTTTGCCTTGTGAAGGAGGGCAACCTCCTTCCCTTTTGAGACGGAAGGAACTATGGCGAATTTCCCCAACCATGCGGGGCCGATTGCAGGACGAGAGGGGATTCCGTCGAAAATTTCCCGGATTCCCCACTGTCAGCGAGGTAGCCCGGATGACCCGGTTTTATTTGGCTGCATTGCTCAGCTTGGGTATTCAGGGGCCAGCCTTACTTGGGGCAGGGTTTCTTCCTCCGGTTTTCAAATCAAAACCTCCAGAAGAAAGCAAAGTATCTGTCCTGATAGAGACACTTCGCAAAGATCCCGATGAGGCCAAAAGGGCGGGTGCCGCCAATGAACTCCGCTCGGTGGATGCTTCAAGCCACCCGGAGGCTCTGGAAGCTTTGATCGAAGCCGCAAAAAACGACAAAAAGCCGGGCGTACGGGCTGAAGCGGTGAATTCCTTGAGCCGCGTTCGCGGGGGCCATGAGTTGGCCGGTCCGGTCCTTGAGGAGGCGCTGGCCAATGACGGGTCGATGCGGGTTCGGCTTCAGGCCAGAAGCGGCCTGATGGGTCTTTACCTATCGGGATACCGTCCTGCCGCTGGAAAGGCAGCAAATCTCAAGCCGGAAGATGGGCAGGGCACGGCCGGGTCGCTGGAAAAACTGGCTGAAGGCCCCACACGCCAGGAGGCAATATCCCAGGCCCTTCCAGACAAGGTTACCCCGCGAACTGCCCCCGGAAAGGAAACCAGTGGGTTCGAGCGGTTTGGATTTCGGGTGATTCCGTCCTGGGTGAACCGAAAAGAAATCGCCTCACCCCCGACTGGCCCCCAAAACGGGGACAGCAAATGGTGGACACCCCGGGTTCCCATGCTCCCGGGAATTCTGGGTAAACCAACCAAAGAGTTGAAAGAACCAGAAAATAAAAATGAACCCCGCACCGCCCAAAAGGAAAGTCAACCGGGCGATTTGCCTTGAACCGGCAAAAAACCAAGTCCTGATGACGCGCAAAGACAACGGATCACAGCACTGCAAGAAGGGATTTCACCATGTTCTTCCAACGCCGAAACTCGCGCAAAGAAAATCAAAAATCCACCAAACCACGTTTTGTCCCGGCGGTTGAGCGACTGGAATCGAGAGACACGCCATCCACCCTTGTGACAAGCGGCCCATTCACAAACACGGGAAGCCTCCTTACCAACCCCGCAGGTTACACGGCGGTCGGCGGTTCGGTCTATTTCAGTGCGACCGACGCCTCAAGGGGCAATGAACTGGTCAAACAAACCGGTTCCGCAATCGCGGTTTTCGATATCAAATCCGGAACGTCCGGATCGACACCGGTCCAGCTCACCAACGCTGGGGAAAACCTTTATTTTCTTGCCAACACCGGCTTGGGCAACCAACTCTTCACCATGGTGAACAACGTGCCCACCGTGGTGCCCGGTTCACCCAGCAATGTGAACACTATTGCTCCAATCGGCCGTGATGTTTTTTTGATCACAAATTCCGGGGACGGCCTTTACCGCACCCTAATTGACTCAACAAACAATTCTGTTTCCGTGGTGAAAGTCGAATCGAGTTCCATCACCCCGGATTCGGTAATCACCCTGGATAACCTGACGGGGCTGGTGTCCGGGAACGACTTCTTGTGGATCACCCGAACCAACGGTTCAACCGCTACACTGTTCAATATCGCAATGGGCGCCGACGATCAGGCGACAGCCCAATTCATGGCCAAACAGGTCACAGTTCCCGCCGGTACCAGTTCTATCACGGATTTTACTTTCGCCGGCCCCAAGGTTTTTTTTAACGCCACCGTTTCAGGACTTAAGAAACCGCAGTTCTACAACGGAATTTCCACAACCGCCCTCATCGCTGGATCCGCCTACGCGGTAGGCCCGTACCGCGAAATCAACGGGCGGGTTTATTTTGCCGCCACCCAAAGCGGGTTGACCCGCCTGTGGTCAAGTAACGGTTCCACCGCAACCCAGGTGAGCAGCACTAATTTCACCAACTACCTCCTCGATTCGGCGGCAGGTCTCACCAATTCCGCCGTGGTGGGGGATACCCTCTATTACTCGGCCACCACTCCACAGGGAGTGGAACCTGTCGCCACCACCTTCACCCTCAATGGGACGGTAAACACCGGAGGACAAAGGTATTTCAACTTGGCCACCGGAAGCGTGGGGACCAGTCCTGCCACCATGGTTGAACGCAACTCTAACCCGACCGGGTTCACGGTCGCGAACCAGCGGGTGTTCTTTTCCGCCTCCATCCCGTCAGGAGTGACCACCTTCCGAACGGATTTGTGGAGTTCCGACGGCACGGATGCCGGAACCTTTCTCGTGAACCCTCCATCGGGAACCTCCACAACCTCATCGCCCACCAGCATCACCGGGATCGGAAATTCTGTTTTTTATGGGGGAAATGCTGGAAAGGGACAGCAGCCGTTCCAGGCGCAAATGACCAACACTTTTTCAGCCGGCCAGGTCAGCTCTAGCATCCTCCCGACGCAAGGCAGCCTCGTCGGCTACAACAACAAATCGTATTTCATTTCCGGCACAAGCCTCTACCAATCCAATGGCACACCTGCCGGAACTTCACTTTTGGTGAACGGTCTCCTGCAAGGATCCAAATTGCAGGAATATGGGGGCCAACTTTATTTCTTCAAAAACAGTGCCTTGTGGAAAACCAACGGCACAGCAGCCACGACCAGCGCACAACCGGGCTCGCCTAACATTCCAAACGCTTCTTTCTTGGGCAAATTCGCCGAAAGGCTCTGGTTCTATAACGGCACCAACCTCTACAGCTTCAACGGCGCCAATTCCAGCTTCTCCCTGGTCGCAAACAACTTCCTTTCAATAGCCCCAGACACGACAAACAATGGCCCCACCATCGCGGAGTTGAATGGGACGGTATTTTTCGCCGGGGTGGATGGGGTTTACTCCCTGGCCCCCATGTCAGCAACCCCGGTCAGGATCTTTGATTCCACAGCGTCCCATAGCCTTCAAACCACCGCAAACGGCGTGCTTTTCATCGACGGCAAAACAAGCGTGGTGCTGACCAATGGAACCACCAACAACGTCTACACACCAAGCACCGGTTTTTCGATAGTCGGCGCCACAGCGCTCAATCCGCTGAATGGAAACCAGATAACCCTGGTGGAGCAAAATTCCGCGAACATGGTCAACCAGACCAAGATGTGGTCTGGCCTGTCCGGCACCATTCCTGTGGCGATTTCAGGTTTCACACCGAACGCCGAATCGGTCGGCCTGCAGTTTTCAAATGGTTATGGGAGTTCCAACCAGGGCCTATACCTGACCCTCAACGATACCACCAAGGGAGCTGAACCCTGGCTGGTGAACCCCGCCGGCAAGGCGGCGATTGTCGCCAACATGAACCCCGTCACCGGAACAGGATCCAGTCCGGAGCAGTACACCGCCGGGGCTGGCTCGATTGTTTACTTCGCGGCCGATGACGGCACGAATGGACTTGAAGTATACCGTTACGACCCAGCTTTGACCGATTCAAAAACCGGGAATCCATTGCCTCCTGCACTCACAGCAAATGTCAATCCCACAGGAAGCTCCAGTCCCGATTCGCTGACGCCCAGCGGGAACTCCCTTTTCTGGCGCGCCCAGGCTACCGTCGGCAACTCGAGGCTCTACGCCGAATTGGCCGATCCCTTGATTCCCCCCATCCGGGCAATCAACCGCCTTCAACCAGCCAACGAAGTGATTTCCACCGCCGCGGGTACCACCCAAGTCACATTCCAGATCCTGTTCAATTACTCGGTCGATCCCGCCTCGGTTACCAAGGAGGATTTTGTCCTCACCAAGGCAAGCACATTGAAGGTTGGCACCATTGACACCGTGCTCCAGGTGGCCGGAACTAACCAGTATAATGTGACCGTATCACTTGCCGGAACCAATCCCGGATTTGGCGAACTCCGACTGGATGAGGCCTCGAACGCGGTATTCCTCAATGGCGGGATTCCTGTCGATCGCTTCGGTGGGTTCACGGCCGGCGAGGTGTACAGCATCAATCCCCAAAACCCGCTTGTTACTTCCCTTAACAGGTTCAATCCCACGACCGCTGCGCCAATTAACGCCAGCGCCGTTTCCTACCTGGCCACTTTTTCCACCGGGGTGGATCCCCTTTCCGTCAATCCGGATGATTTTGAATTGATACAGGGGTCCGGAAGCACCCTCACCGGGGCCAACATCGTTTCCGTCACCCAGTATCAAGGCAGTTTTTCCCAATATTTGGTCAATGTTTCAGTAACCGGGGGCAAAGGGACCCTTCAGGCGAATGTCAAAAACGGGGCCTCCATAGTCTCCCTGGAAAACCAGCCGTACCAACAACCAGGGTTCGCGGGCCAGGTTTACTCCATCGATCTGGAAAAACCCTACCTTTCCCAGATAACACGGCTCAACCCGACGGAAGAAAACACAAACGCGGCCCAGGTAACCTTCCGGGTCGTGTTCAGCGAGGCGATGGTCCAAAATACCATCAGCCCCGCCAACACTTTCCTCGCCATCGTGGACCAAAACGGTGCGCAAACCTACGCATCGGTACAAGCCGCCACTTTTGTGAATTCAACCACCTATGATGTTCGGGTTGCCGGGCTCCCGCTTTCGGGCACCTTGTCCCTGGCGATCAATCCCAACAACCTGGCCAAGGATATCGCCGGGAACACGGCAACCGCAAACGGGCCATCGCCGGTTCCCAACCAAACCTACATCCTGTCACGACAAGGGCCCGTCCTCACGGGGATGGATGTAATCAACCCTGTCCCCGCAGACCCGGCAACCACCACGGTGACCTATCGTGTCAATTTCAGCAAACTGCTGGACCCGGCGTCGGTTTCCCCTGCCGATTTCGCAGTGGGTGCCGCCTCCGGATCCGTATCTGGGGTGATCGCTTCCACCACGGTCGGTGACAACCTCACCGATCCGAACAACCCATTCAGCTACGTGGATGTTGTAATCAACCAGCTTGGTGGAAACGGTGAGCTGATATTGAACATCCCGGCATCGGCAACCATTTTGGACCTGAGCGGGAACGCCTTTTCAGGCCCCTACACCGGAACCGTCAAATATCTGATTTCAGACACTGTCCAACCCTATTTTGAGACCTTTACCAAGATCGCACCAATCGGTTCGGTGGCTCTGGATGGGGTGGCAGTGATCCGGCTTTCCTTCTCCGAGGGTGTGCGCGGGGTCGCCAAAGCCTATCTGCCCACCACCACCTCCGGTTCCCTCGCATACACCGGCATGGCAGTCGCGCCCGCAAACGCCAGTGGAAGCGAATGGGATGTCACCTACACTGGTATCACTGGCAGCGGGGCCCTGACTGTCAAGTTGGTCAACAGCGCCAATATCCAGGACTCGGCGGGGAACCCCCTGAGGGGAACCCCAGGAACTGTGGTGGGAAGCTTCAGCACCGCCCTCACAAGGGAATCCCTGACACCTGTCGCCTTCAGCCTAAGCACCCCTGGCTCCACCCCGATTGTTGAAATCCGCGACCCGAGCGGCACCACTCGCAACCTGCAACCGTTTGACCCGGCATTCAAGGGTGGTGTGCGGTGCGCCACTGGTGATTACAACGGGGACGGGGTCGAGGATGTGATTGTCACCGCCGCGATGGGCGGTAACGGCCATGTGGTTGTCTATGACGGTGTGACATTCAATGTGCTGGCCAGCTTTTATTCCTTCCCAGGCTATCAGGGTGCGGTGAATATATCCGCCGGGGACATCGAGGGTGACGGTAAAGCTGATGTAGTGGTGGGCGTGGCCGGTTTCGGAGCCAGCCATGTGAAGGCTTTTGGAACAGATGTGGTGACACCTGTCGTCAGCTTCATCGCCTACCCGGGCTATTACGGCGGCGTCACGGTAGGTTGCGGGGATGTCACCGGTGACGGGAAGGCGGAGATCGTCACCGGAACCATGGGTGGAACCACACCCCATGTGGTTGTATTCGCGGTGAATTCGGGAATCGCATCCAGCATCTACAGTTTCTACGCTTTCGACCAAACCTACGCGGGTTCCGTGAATGTCGCGGTGGCAGACTTGAATGGCGACGCCAAGTCGGAAATCATCTGCGGATCGGGCCCCAGATCCGCCAGCACGGTGGTGGTGTTCAAGATGCTTCCGGACGGTCGTCCGGAAGTTGTGCGCAGCTTCTTCCCATTTGGTGGTGTCTACTTGGGTGGTGTCGCGGTTGGGAGCGGGGACTGGGACAACAACGGCCAAACCGATGTGGTGGTAGGCGCCCAATCCGGTCCTATGCCCACTGTCCAGGTTTACAATGGGGCGACTTGGGGCCTCATCGACGAGCTGTTCGCCTTCGGTGGCACATTACAAGGCGGGGTATCCATCGGATAACCCCTCTACCTTTAAGCTCAAGGCGCCTGAAAACACCACAGGTGCTTTTCGGCCCGCAAGATGAGCTTGCCATCCTGAATCGCCGGGGTGGCTGAAACCGACTCCCCCAAGGTGTTGGTTGCAAGAATCTGCGGCTTGTCACCGCCCAGTTTCACCACATAACCCGAGCCATCCTCAGCAAACAAATAAATCCGGCCATCCGCCGCCACAGGGGATGCCGAAATAGGCCCTTTCAGGCGTTGCTGCCAAACCTCCTTGCCGGTTATTGCATCGAGACAATTCAAGCCAATCTGAACCACCCCATACACCTTGCCATCCACCGCCAACGGGCTGGCATGCCTGGCCCCCATTTTGGAACTCTCCCAAGTGATTTTCCCTTGGGAATCACCCAGCGGCATTGCAACAAAAGGCGAGCCGCAGGCGAAGAGTTGACCCTCCGAAACAGCAGGGGAGGCAATGGGCACCATCGGCCCTTTGTGGCTCCAAATTTCCTGACCGTTTGCGGGATCAAGCAGGACAAATCCCTTGGCGTTCTGAACTATCACCCGATCCTTGCCACCCACCTGGACAGCAACCGGGCTGTTCCAAGTACTGGAACTTTCCCTGGAAATACGCCATTTTTCGATGCCGGTGCCGGGTTCGATCCCCGCTATGAAGGACTCGCCGATATTCTCCAATTGCACAATCACAAGGCCGCCGGACAAAGCGAGCGAGGAGGCCATTCCCACCTGGTTTCCGACCGTGGGGTGGTCAGTCACCAGCGAGCGGTACCACCGCAAATCCCCATCCGGACTGAAAGAAACCAAGTCTCCGGTGGCAAACAATGCATAAACGCCATGAGCATCGGCAACCGGGGTTGGACCTGCCATGCTGGTCGTCGGATGGCACGCGGTGGGTCCTGTCGCCGTCAACTGTCTCTTCCACAACTGCTTGCCTGAGCCCGGATCCACCGCCAGGACCACCAAGCGCTTTTCGAGGTATCCCACCGCCGCGGTCAAGTACAGGCGGTTACCAACCACCACCGGCGAGGAAACACCTTTACCCGGCAGTTCCAACTTCCAGGCCACCCCCTTGCCCGTTTTTCCATCCCACGAGAGAGGCAAACCCGTCGCCTTGGAAACCCCGGTGTCCGGCCCCCTGAAACAGGGCCAATCCTGGGCCGAAACAGCCCCGCAAATGGCTAAACACACCGTAAAAACCAGAAAATGTTTCCGCATGGCCTTACTCCATCCTGATTGGGTTCAACGGGGGGCCAACGGCTGCACATTGGCCCGGGCGCCGGCAAAATCGGTCAACCGCGCTTGGAATTGCCAATTTTTTTCCCAGGGCTTGGATTTTTCATTCTGACCCACCTTGATCAACAAGGTGTTCATGCCCGGCTTAAGTTCGATATTGGCCAAGTATTGGTCCGGGCTCATTCCGTTGTGGTATTCGTTGTGCTCATAGACCTGTGAATTATTGAGATAAATCCGGACGGAAGTGATGGAGCCAACCCTTAACTGGACCCTTTGAGCGACAGGCGAATTAACCCGGGCATAGGCGAACGCGACCACCGACTTCTCGTTGCCAATCACCTTGTTCAGGTCCACCATGCCGGCCTTGTCGACTGTCTCATGGTCTTTCCAGGCCAATTCCCCGGAAGGGCCAGCTACCTTTTGGGAAAGTTCGACAGGCCCGTTCTCCAAGGGGTTCTTTTGCAGAAAACCCTGGTTATCCTTGTTTTCGAAAGGTCCAATCACTGACCAGCGCGTGAGGAATCCCGCCCGGTCCCGCACGCTCACATCCTTGCCGAGTGCCTTCAAGTCAGAAGCGATCTTCTCAACCTGATCGATATCGGCCGCCTTTTGAAAAAGCAGGTCCAAGGTTTCAGTTTGTTTATCCTTGGGAAGCGAGGGCACCCTGGCCATCGCTCGGCTAATGGCTTTGCGCCTGATTTCCCCCGAGGGGTCATCAAGGCTCCCATCCAGAATTTTTCCAGCCACCGCTGGATTATTGACCTCGAGCAATTCCAGGGCACAGGCCCGGGCAGCCCGTCCCTTGGTGCGATCGAGAACAAAACTCTCGACGCGTGCCAGGGGGATAGCCTGCGACTGTTGCCGGGCCTTGTCCTCCATGGCATCCAATGCTGACCGGAACCAATTGGCAGCCAGAGGGCTGTCATCGTCCATGGCCTCGAGGGCCGGGATCATTCCCTCGGTACCTTTGGCAACCAGTTCCCGCCAGGCACTGGCAGCCTGGGAACCACCCTTCCCCTTGGGTCCCACATTTCGAATGGCCTCAATGGCCGAATCCAATTGCTGGGCTGGAGCATTCGACACATATCCAATAAGCAGAATCACCACCGGATACCATTTCGGATAAAGATTTCGAGGATTCATGGGAGATGTCCAGCAAACCCGACAGTGCACGAAACAGAACTTGATCTTCGCCCGGTTCAACCGGTTTTGCAAGGGAGTCCATTTTCCGGAATTTCATCCGACACAAAATGGAAAAGGCCGCCCGGAGGCGGCCTTTTCAGGCTTTGCCCAAATGGATCTGAATCAGCGCAAGGTCCACACCCTTTGTTGGCCCTCGGATTGAGCCGAACCCGTTTTTCTCGCCAGGGAAGGATCACCCGGCTCGACCAATTCCAATCGCGGGGCGGTCGGCGGGTTCCCTGCAGGTTTCGCCCTGGATTGGGAAGGATCCGCTGGTGGAACAGCAGGGTTGATTCCCACCGGAGGATCAACCGGTGCGGGGGCCGCCCCCGGGGTGGGTAATTTCAAGGGGCTTGGAATATCCATTCGGGGAGCAGGCAATTCCATGCGACCGGGGATGGGATTGCCCATGGGCTGATTTTGCCCGGGTAGCTGGCGGGGTGGCGGCAGTTGCTGGAGGTTTTCTTCCTTGGGCATCAGGGGATGCTCCGGGCGGGGAATCACTTGACGCAATGGGGTTTCAGGCTTTGCCAGACGGGGATCCATGGTTCGGGAACCCGAGGGATTACCAGGAGCGCGAGGAGGTTGATTGGCAAACTGATCGGGCATCATCGTGGTGGAATGGGAGGTCATTTTCAAGGGCCCGTTGAGGGTGATCGTCCCGGTATCACCGTACAACGGGAAGGTGCCACCATGGTCAAATTTAAGCTTCAACTGAATTTTCTGGATATCCTCCCGGTAAGTACCCCAGGGAAGGAATAAGGTGTAGCCATCACCGATCGGATCTTTCCGAATCAGTTTGGACAGCGATGCGGCATCATATTCCCACCGTTCCATGTGGACCGGAACAGTTCCCTGTGCAACCCCCAGATCAAACAGGTCTATTTCCAGCTTCCCGTCCCAGGTTGCCGAAGTGCCCAGGTCCTGTTGGAACAGGTAGACCCTTCCGGCCAAACCAGGGTTTGGCCGCCCCTGGTTGGCGGGATCGGCCACGAAAACCACCTCGGGCTTCCAGGTGCTGACAATCTGGACTGGAGGTTCCTTCTTTTTCAGGAACCCCATGTTGAAGCCTTCCTTGGCGCTGTGTTTCTCCAGAGCCTCACAGCCCATCGAGAGGCAGGCGGCAGCCAAGCCCAGGGATGCACCCTTGCCCCACATGCCGAGCAATTTTTTCGCAGTATGCAGAAAGCGATTGGTCACTTTCATCGTCAACCCCTCCTTGGGTATCCGTTGCAGTGTTCGATAAAACCGGGGTTCGGATCAGCGTCCCTGCTGAGGCCGGACCGCGTTGTTGGCGGGAATCACCACGGCTGGCCCGTTGCCTTGCAGGGCACCCACCGTTTGGATGCCGCGGGCCTGGTTGGCCATGGCAGCCAGGGGACTGGGGCCATCCTTGTTGATGCTGGGCAGGACAAAGGTCTTTGGCCCGTTCCCTGCCCCATTTGCAACCACAGGAGCGGCAGGACCGATCGGTTTACGCATCGCCTGCTGGCCATCCTGGTCAACCGCCGGAGGAATTTCCGGGGTGGAGGGTGCCGGTTTGGGGGGCACAACCGGGGCGGCCGGGATGGTGGCACCTGGCACAGGCGGCTTGCCCACTTCGGGGATGGACGCGCCAGGAAGACCGGGGGTCAGGTTCTTTGGAACCGGAAGGGCAGGCACCTCACCGCCAGCAGGAGGAAGCGGGCTTGCGGGCATATTCCCGTCAGGATTCTGGCAATCGAGAGGATTGGGGAACAAAGGATTGGGCCCCTGGCTCCCGTGAATTTTGGCAACCTCACCCAAAACCCAGTCCATGCGCCGCCCTTCCTCCACCAGCACCCGAGCCGCGTCCCACTTGTTGCGCACGATGTGCGGGGTCATCACCACCAACAGTTCCTGCTTTTGCTTGTCCTGGGTGCGGAACCGAAAAGCCGATCCCACCACCGGCAGGTCGCCAAACCAGGGGATCTTGTTTTCCGTCTTTTGATCCCTACGGGTGATGATGCCGCCCAGAACGATTGTTTCTCCGTCCATGGCCACCACCGTGGTTTCAACAGTCTGTTGGTCGATCGCGACCGCGGTGGTGGCAGTATTGTTTGGGCCAGCGCCACCGGCCGTACCCAGATTCACATTGGTGAGGGGATTCGGTTTTGAAATCGAAGGGGCCACCCGCATGATGACCCGGTTATCAGGTGTGATCTTCGGAGTAACGATCAACTCAATTCCCACCGAGCGATAGGAGATGTTGTTGCTGATCACCCCTGTGGCAGTAACATTGCTGCCAAGCACCAGGGGGTAGTCCTGACCGACAAACACGCGGGCTTGCTGGTTATCCAGGGTGGTCACTTGGGGGCGGCTGAGCACATCCAGACGCTGCTGGGTTTTCAGGGCGCGAATGAGGACATTGATGCTGTCGGACGCGCCGCTGAAGACAAAGCCGCCAATTCCATTGGAGTTGGCGCGGGCGGTGCCCAGGGAGTTGAGGCCCTGCCAGCCGACCACACCGGGCTGGACCGCCACATTTTGCCCCATGGCGTTCAATCCGGTGAAGTTGTACCCTGGGTAACCGACGGGATTTGTACCACCCACCGAAATCGCGTTCAAACCACTTCCACCCGTGGTATTAACCACGTTGATGGTGGAGGTGCCGGTGTAACCCGGGGCCGGGTAGACACTGCGCTGGAACAGCACCGGGCTTTGGAGACCGATTTCCATACCGAACTGTTCGGAGCCGTTGAGGAGCACCTCGCCGATGAGGCATTGCACCGCCACCTGGGGCTGCTCCGCATCCATCTCCATGATCAGCTTCATCACCTCGTTGTACCACTCGGGAGTGGCGGAGATGAGCAGCTTGTTGCTGATGGGCTCAGCCACCACCACAACTTGCCGGGTCAGGTTCTGGAAACCGCTCAGTTGCTGGCTGTTCTGGTAGACCGACAACGTGTTGGTGATGAAGGTGTTCAGCGCATCGGCCACATCGGCGGCCAACGAATTGCGCAGCACATACACCTCGTTCATCCGCTGCTGGGCTACATCGGAATCCTCCAGGCGAGTGATGATCGCCTCGATCACATCGAGATCACTGCGAGACCCGCCCACCACGATGCTGTTGCTGCGCTCATCCACCGTCATGCGCAAATCCACAAGGGCCTGCCCCTCGGTGGGGTTGCCGGTGTTGAACTGGAGAGGCCGATTTTGATTGCTGGTGGTGCCGGTATTCTGACCGCCAAACCCGCCGCCAAATCCACCCTGGGCGCCACCGAAACCGCCCTGGGCACCGCCCGTTGTGCGCCCGGTGGTTCCTGAACTCCCACCCATGAACAGTTGCTGGATGATTGTGGCGGTGTTGAGTGCGTCCGCCTTCCTCAGGGTGAAGATATTGATCTCGGACCGGGCCACAGGCGGAAGGTCCAGCTCGCGAACAAGGGAAAGAATCAGGTCCAGCGAACGCTCGGGGGCGCTGATAATCAAGGCGTTGATGCGTGGGTCCGGTGTGATGAAAACATCTTCAAGGAAACCGGTCTCAACCGGCTTGCCGTCCTTGCTGGGCATCATGAACCGGAGGGAGGATGTTTTGGTAGCCGGAGCCGCCCCGGTCTGGGTGGACTGGGTCTGGTTCCTTTGTTGCTGGCCGAAACCACCAAACCCGCCGAAGCCACCGAACCCACCAAAGCCGCCTTGTTGTTGGCCCGTGGTCCCGGTTGGGGAGGATGTGAGCACCCCCTGGGAGATGGCCCGCTGGATCAACTGGCCAAGCTCCTCGGCGATAGCGTACTTGAGGGGAATGATCCGCAGGTCGTTCACCGAACTTGAGACGGAAGTATCCAGCCTGGAAATCAACTCAGAAATCTCGGCCATGTCGGCCGGGGCAGCCTGGACGAAAACCGTGTTGCTGCTTTCATCCTGGGTGACGCGAACCTGGTTCTCCGCATTCTGTTCGCCAGGGTAGCGCTGGGCCCAGAAGTTGTTGATCAGGTTGGCCACCTTGGTAGCCGAGGCTTTTTTCAACGGGAAGGGCTTGGCGCCAGCCTTGGAACTGACGGGGACATCCAACTTCCTGACATCCTTGATCACCTCCTCCATGCGCGCGCGGGGAGCCGCCAGAATGATGGCGTTGAGGCGCGGCACAGGGATCATGACCACGCTGGCATTTTGCAGGGTGTTGCCCTGCGCGCCGCGGTTTTGCTGCTGCTGCTGTTGTTGCCCGAACCCAGCAAACAATCCCCCGAAGGCGCCCCCGATCCCGCCACCCCCTGGCTGCTGCTGACCGGGTTGGCCTTGCTGCTGGTTGGCTTGCATATTGCGGGTGTTGCCGGTAGGCGTGATGTTCACCGCCCGGTAAAGGTCCGTCAGGATTGACGCGATGCTGGTGGCATCACCCTGGTCAAGGGGAACGATCTGGATTTGCAAGTCACCAGCCACACCCACCTTTTGGATGTACTCGATGATCTTGACCACTGCGTCCGCATCGGCCTTGTTGTTGGCACTGAGAACCAGCACGCCCAATTGGGGAAGCGATTCAACCGTCACTGCTTCCTTGGGACCAACCACCGCACCGCTCGCGCCAGCAGGGTTTACCCCCGGAGGCAGGACCGGGATCGCCTGACCAGGTTTACTGGCAGGTGCTGGCTGGCTTGCCGAAGGCGGGGTTGCCTGCTCGGCCTGGTCCATCTGGTAAGCAACCTGCTCCAGGCCTGCCCCCCGCTCGACCTGGGGGTCATAAAGGCTCTTGATGCTCTTGCGGTCATCCTTGACCTGGGAGCCGAAAAAAGCGCCGTCTCCTGTTGGCTCGGGGGCAGGTGCTCCACCGCCACCCCGGCGGCCACCGCCGCCACCGCCGCCGCCGAACCCACCGCGGCCACCCCCCATTCCTGGGAAGCCACCGCCTCCACCCCCGCCACCGAATCCACCGCGGCCACCCCCCATTCCCGGGAAGCCACCGCCTCCACCGCCCGGGAAGCCACCGCCTCCACCCATCCCCGGGAAGCCACCGCCTCCACCGCCCGGGAAACCGCCGGCACCGCCTGTTCGGCCACCGGTGGTCGTCCCCCTACCGGCAGAGCTGGTCCGCCCTTGGATCGCGTCAATCGCCTGTTGGACCAAAGCAGGATCGATTCCCTGCACATTCACAATCTGGACCGTCTTGTTGGGGGAAGGAACCGCCTGCTCCTCCATGTACTCGACCAGCTTGGTGATGTCCTCGTACAGGGATTTGGAGCAGTACACCAACAGGCTGTTGCTACGTTCATCCACGCCAATGGAAAAGGAAACCTTGGCAGTATTCTGCTGACCGCCACCCGCGCCACCGAATGGGAAACCACCGGGCAAACCGCCACCCGGAGCGCCAGACCCGCCACGGGTGCTGGTCAGGCTGCTGTAGACATCCTTTAGCGTGGTGGAAATCTCGCTGGCCTTGGTGTTGACCAGAGGGCCGACCACCCAGGTTTGGGGAACCGCGTTGCTTTCCGCCTCACTCAAATCGAGCGCTTTTTCCAGCAGCTTTTTGATGCTGAGCATGTCGAGCGGGCTGGCCCGAACCAGCAGGGTGTTGCTGGCGGGATCGGCAACCACCCGGATGCGGTTGGCGGAGGGACTGGTCGGGCTCACACCGGCGAGGTTTGCTATGCCGCGGAAACCGCCCAGCAACCCACCAAGACCCCCACCAAAGCCACCGCCGGCACCACCCTGTCCGGGCTGCTGACTGGCACCGTTGTAAGCCTTTTCCAATATTTCAGCCACCTGGGCGGCGCTTGCATTCTGCAGGCGGATGATCTCGTAGTCCCCCTCTCCGGAAGGAGCCTGGGTCATCACCTTGACCATCTCCTGGGCCAGGGCCAGCGTTTCGGGATCATCGCAGGAGAGCATCAACCGATTGCCAAACACCGAAATTTTCAGCGGGGCGTTGGCATTGCCGGGAACCTGTTTTGCAACGGACTTGGCGTTTTCGCCCGACTTGGCAGGTTGTTGTTCGGCGGTTTGCTGGAAAGAAATCTGCTGAAGATTGGGCTGACCTTGGGCACCAGGTTTTTCCGCGGGTTTCGCCGGGGAGGCTGGTGGTGTGGCGGGAGCCGCCGGCGCGGAGGGCGGGGCCTTGGGCTTGGTTTCCCCACCCAGTGGATTGATCATCTGCACCGGGTTGGCGCGCATCTGGGGAATCATGCGCTCCAGGGCCTCGGCCAGGGTAGCCGCCGAACCTTTTTCCAGATTGATCACCCGGACATTGCCACCCAAGCCTCCACCGGAAGCCCCGAGGGAGCGTACGGTTGCCTGAATGTCCAGAATTTGCGCCGCGGTGCCACGGATCATGATGGCGTTGCGGTCGGTGTCGGCCTCGACATAGGGTGCGCCGGATTTGACATCCCCGTACATGGCCTTCAGAGTGTCTGTTATCTTGGTGGCGTCCAGCGAGCCCAGCGGGATCAATTCGGTCTTGGTGTTCTTTTCAACCGCGGCGGCACCGCTTAACTGTCGGCTGATCTCTATCTGGTCATCCGGCCCGGCGTAGACCATGACGGCCCCCGTTCCGACTGCCGAAATCCTGACGGTGGCGGAGTTCTTGTAAACCTCCTGCAGGGTCTTGGCCACGGCCTCGGCGGATCCGGGGTTCACATCGTATTGCTTCAACAAAGCGGGACCGACCAGGACCGGCTGCTGCCCCGGCTGGGCGATATCGATCCGCTTGAGGATCTCCTTGGCTTGGGAAATCTTGTCGGGCATGCCGGTCACCAGGACCGAATTCGTCCGCTCGTCGGCGATCACGGAGGTGGCGCGCTGACGCCCTGTCATCGCGGGCTGGAAGCGAGGGTCCCGGCGGGGATCATTGGGCTGCGCTTGGGCCTGGCTGCCCGAACTGGCTCCCAGCAGCGAAACCAGAATACGCTCCGCCTCGCGAGCCTTGATGTATTTGCACTCGTGGTTGAGGCTTTCACCCCCTTGGCCTTTCCCTTCCTTATCCTCGTTGTCCTTGAGGATCTGGACGATCTGGCGCAGGGTACCGGCGCTGTCTTGCATCACCAACTGGTTGGCGCGGCTTAGAGGCACGACCTCGCCGTACTTGCCCATCAGGCGCTTGACCTCGGGGGCGATCTCCTCAGCCACCAGGGTGTTCAGACTGTAGACGAGGGTGACCACCTCGGTTTTGCCACGAACTGGCAGTTCTTCCAAGGTGATGCGGGGAATCAGGGTGGGGTCGATCCGTTCATCGGCCGGCACCAGGACAAAGCTGGTTTCCCGGCGGATGAGCAGGTAGCGCTGCTGGTCGGGGTTGGAATTCAAACCCTCGTTGATGATGTCGATGATTTCCCCGATGGTGTACTTTTTCCCCTCGGGGCTTTTGAAGGTGAACGAGCCTTGGGGAATGTAGCTGGAAGCGTACTTCAGTCCGGTCTGGTCGACCAACCACTGGAACACCTGCGACCAGCGCTGGGATTCCATATTGAACATCACCCGCTTTTCATCGCTTTTCGCTGCGGGAGCAGGTGCGGGTGCCGTTGGGGCTGGCACTTGGCCTGGTTCGATGGCTGCCACGGGTTGGGCAACCAGGCCCGCCTCCGGGGAGGAGACTACGGATGGAGGATTTTGAACCAGGGCAATCTGGGCATGGGCCTCCATGGCCCAATGCGGCAGACCTGAAACCAGAGCACCGGCCAAGGCGACCTTCCACCAGGGCGTGGAGGCGACCGAGAGCCAATTTCTTTGGTTGCGCACTGGAATGGACATGGCCTGCTCCTGTCGGTGGGCCCCTGTTGAGCCACATTACCGCAAACCAAAGTGGAAAATAATGATTCCACCCTGCCATCCTATCATCGGACCGTTACAGTCCGATGAATCAGAAGAATTGGAACAGTTTGCCCTTTTTAACAATTCCTCAGAGGTCTCTAATCAATTAGAAAAAAGCTGTTACATTCCCTCGTCTTCTGCTGGCTTCTCTTTGGGCTTGGGTTTAGGGGGACTTGGCAATCCAATTGCCTTGTATTCTTCAGCAGTCAACACTCTGCTTTCATCCGGGTAGAGGTCATCCCCAACCTTAAATCTATAGTAAGCACCATCTATCAGAAAAACCGCCATGCGTTCATTCACCCACACCATTTCACCATTGAGAACTTCATTTCCGTACATATCAGTGATTTCAATCCCACGCCGCAAGCCAAGGCTATATATCTTCTTGTCTCCATTGTTGTTTTGATCATAGAAATGCACCATCCATCCCGATTTGGATCCGCGCTCGTAGCTGGAAAGGGATGTGAATTTGACACCCGTCAAATATTCCTCGAAATCTTCCTTTGGCTTTTCCTCCTTTGCGATGGCGGGGGGAGTCGGTGGGGTTGGCGGCCTCACTGGGGTGGGCGGCGCTGGAAGGACAAAGGGGTTTGCTGAAGCCAAAACCTTATCCGCCTCCCGGTTGGGATTGGTGAAGGAATACTTGGGAGCTTTCAGCTTGGGCAAAAGGGAATCTCTCTTCTCAGCCCCAACGACCGAAAGCGCGTCCACCGTAAACATGACCTCCAGGTTGTCTTTGGTCAGGTTTTTCTTGTCATTATCGTCGCGCTTGATGGTGAGGGTTCCCACACGCTGCAGGGTTGGGATCTTGTACACATCCTTGATCGCCGCGGCGATTTCGGACAGGCTTCCCTTCCCCGAAACCCGGTAGGTGGTGGATTGCCAGAGGGCTTTTTTTCCACCGGCTCGGCTGCCCGCGCCAGCCTGTGCGCCTGAGGATTTGGTGAGATCCACACCCCAATCTTCCAATCCGGACCCCTCGGCGATGTCTTCCAACTGGTTGCGGAACTCCGCCTGCAAGTCATTGGTGTGGCGATCGGCAGGTTTGGTCTTGGGCTCGGGCCAACTCAGGAGCTTCCAATCCTCGAGCCTGGGATGAGCCTTAAGGATTTCCTTGCGGGACTTGAGGTGGTCGGAATTTTCCTTCATCTCCTTTTGGAGGGAAACCGCCAAAGCCTCCTCCCGCTGCTGGAGGTCGCTAAGCGGGCTCCAGAGGAGGTAATAAATGGCCACCGGCACAACCAGGCCGGCCACGACGATCGCCAACAGCAACGGTAATCGAGTGGAACTCATTGGAGGATTCCGATTGTTTTCTTCCAGATCATTTTACTCTTGTACTGCCAGGACATCCCCAAATCACTTGGCCTTTGTTTTTTCGCCGGGGGCCATTGGCTTTTCGGATTCCGGGCCGGCCGTTTTCAGCTTGGCTTCCTTGCCGACAGCCCCGGGTTCGATCTTCGCCTTGGCGCCTTTACTTTCTGTTCCGGTTTCCTTGGAGGCTCCCCCGCTTTTCAAACCATCCTTTTCACTGTCTTTGGCGTCCTTCTTTTTGGGCGGTGGGGGCGGGGTCATCACATAGTCCGAGGGAGACCGGGTCTTCACCAGGATTTCAAAATCGAAGGTCTTGCCGGTCCGGCGGAGCTTGGTCAGGTAATAACCCTCGGGGCCTGCGGTCCTCAAATCCTTGTCCAGACGCTCCAACTCGTTTTCGTCACCGGTACCATCCGGCAAAATTCCCTTGATGGTCAAACGGCCGTTGTAAGGGCTGTTTTGGCCCGCGACCTGCTGCTGGGGAGTCGCCACAACCTCAGTGATCAGCATTTTCTTCGTGTCTTTCACCCGGCAGGCAAGATCAACCAGTTCTTCCAGCCAGTTCGCGGTATCCCAAGCGGCGAGGTCCTTGAGCCGTTTTTCATCCTCGACATAGCGCTTGTTATCCGACTTGAGCTTGTCCAAATCCGCCTGCATCCGTTCGATGTCCGATTCTTTTCCGCCGGTATGCCACCAAAAGGCGGCCCCCGCCATAACCAGAAGCGCCGCTGCGGCTCCGCTGTAAAGAAAAAGGCGTTTGCGGGCGTCACTGATCTCGTTTTTCGGCATCCTGGGATGGACGAAATCGACTCCAGGCTTTTCCCGGCTCCACGCGCGGGCCATCCCAATCAGGGCGATCATGGAGGCTGCGCCGGGACCGTTTCCTGGCACACCCTCCAAATCTGTCAGCTCTTCGACCGCGACTTCCAGGGATTCACCCAAGCGATCGATCTCAGGGTGCGAGGCCCCAGCCGCAAAAATGCGGCCGGGCTGTGTTCCCCCGGTTGTCCCGTAAACAGCGAATCCACGCCGGGCCTCCTGGGCCATGGTGTCGCCGAGGGCAAGACCCCGGTCCAGTTCCACCGCCCCATCCTGAACCACCAGAAGCTGCCGCCAGGAATGGCCGACCGCCACCAAACCCCGGGTTCCCTGCCCTTGAGGTAGTGCCGAGGCCAACCCCATGGCCCGGGGGCACAATCCAACCAGCTTGACACCCGCCCCCTTGGCCATCGCCTCGTAAGTGGCCATCATTTCCCGGCGCAGCACATAAACCAGCGCCCTTTTTTCAGCTCGGTTTTCCTGCGAGGTCCAAGGCTGGTAGTCGATGATCACATCCTCGGGATCATCCAGCACTTCCTTGGTTGTCATCAGACGCACGAGGCCGGGTTCCTCGGATTGGTTGACAGCCGGGTATTTCTGGTCCCTCACAATCAATCGGTCACGCCCGACCAGGGCGACTATCCCCGCCACGACCTGTTTTTTTTCCTTCAATCGAATTTTCAGAAACTGGCCGAGCTCCTCGGCCATCACGGGGTTGGGGGAAAGTTCGGTCTCTTCGGTCCAGGATTCCAGGACTTTGGCTTTATTGCGACCGCATTCAGCGACCAGGGCGGTTAGGCGCTGGTGGTCCCAATCGATGAAACAGAGGCGGGCCATAGGTCCACATGCCTTTCCATGGGATTCCCTTCCCTGCCTGATTGCCCTGGCCCCATCCTGGGTCAGGGGGCCTGGCTCGCTCCGCTGGAGCGATACAGGTCTGTCATGTCACGAATCCCCGCCAACCTCGGCCGGGGTCCACTGAGGTCAATCATCCCTTCGAGAACAGAGGTCACCCCGAAGCCATCCAGCTTGCCAACGGACACAACCCGGACCATCTTGGGTCTGGTGGTAAGGTAGTTTTCCACACGGGAAAGCTTGGAGGGAGAAATCTGGGCTTTTGTGAGCAGCCAAGCCAAGGTGTCCCCGGTCGAATCTCCCGGTTGGGGCCGGTTAGTCAGGATAGACTGGATATCCTGATCCTCCAAACCAGGCAAAAGAGACAGGACCTCATAGCTGGCCGTCATCACGTTCACCCTTGCCGGCAGTTCCACCTTGTCAGAGGATTCGGGCGCGGAGGCGGTGCTGGTGGCGCTGAACAGGAGCGGCAAGTACTGACTTGCAACCGTTGGATCCTTCAGGGGGCTTTTCAGGGTCCCTGTCACTTTTTGGTTGCCATTCTGGTAGGAAACTGAAACATCTGTGGCGGCGAGGTCAAAAATTGATTTGACCTTTTTCAATTGCCTGAAAAAGTTGGGCTGTTTGTCCTTGTCTATCTGGGTTTGCAAAAGAGAAGGGTCTACCACCGAAACCGACTGGTTCTGAACCTGTGCCGAACCACCGGTGGTGGTCACTGTTACGGCCCCCCCTGATGAGGTCACAGAAACCGACCCGGAACTGGTGATGGACATCGCTTTTGGAGGGGATGCCCCACCACCGCCAGAAGGCGATGACGCCCCAGCCCCTCCAGCAACTGCCCCTTGTGAAGCACCGCCACCACTCGATGCAGCCGGGGAAGCACCTGCTCCGCTTGCACCACCACCCGAGCTCCCACCACCTGAACTTTTGGTGTTGCCGTACAGTCGATACGCCATGATGAACTGGGTCAGGGTCTGTTCGCCAACTGCCGATGAAAGATTGGATTCGAGGGTGGCCAAATCCCCTTCGTTCAGTCGGACCAAGGTGGTTCCCTCGGGCTCAAAATTCACCTCACGGGTATTCACCGTGAAAAGTGAACGCAAGCCGGCAGAGGTTTCGGACCCGTTGAGGAGCGTGGGGGTAACCCCCTTGACCAAAAGCAATTCATCCAGGCTGTCAACCGGGCCATTTTTGCAGCGGTAGGCGGGTTCAAGGGCCAGGTAATACTCATTCTCCGCGCCCTGTTCCTCGATGTCATCATCCTCGTCCATCCAGTCGATGATGGAGGCGATCACATCGTCGGTCATCTCGGGCACCAATCCCTGGGCTTTTTGCAACACCTGGCGCAGGGTGTCCCCGCTGTTGTCCTGGTCCAGCAGGGAGTTGAGGTTAATCTTGGCGGATTCCTCCTCCACCTCAATGATCTGAAAAGATCCCCGCAGAGGACTGTTTGCGGATGGATCCACCTCCACCTGTTGCTGGGTGTTGACTTCGAGTTGCTGACCGCCGGTCAGGGCAGCCATGGCGAAATGTAACCCGCTCTCCGCCAACGCCCTGGTTTCCGCGGACCTTTGGGCTCCGTGGGAGGCGATGTATTCGGACCGCATCAGATCGTTGTAGCGGTAGGCTGCCAAAGCAAGAAACGCAATCACGATCAGCACCGTGATCAAAATAAAACCGCCACGCCGGGAACCACCCCGGATTTTGGCTAATTTTCCCGCATCTCGATTCATCCGCATGACAAATCCCTGGCTTCGCCTTTTCACGGGGTGGATGAACTGGAGGTGGTGGTGGCGGGCGGAGGCAATGCCGGGGTGTTTCCCACCGGAATTTGGACCACCCGGAAAAAGGTCTGCAAGGGACCGTCCTTGCCCACCTGGATATCCATCTCGATCCGGATGGCGCGGGGAGGCCCTTGCGGGGTCACCTCGTCGGATCCGGTAGCCCGGCTGTCCCATTGTTCTAGCCAGTCCCCGCCATCACCGGCGTGGTATTTGAAGCGGACGGACTTCACCTCGGGAGCCACCAGCTCAAACTGGTCCACAGGAGGTGACTGATCCGCGTTCAGGCCCAATTCCGATTGGGCCAACTTGATTTCCCAACGACCCAAACCCTGACCATTGCCCTCGTCGGAATCCGAAGGGATCAGGCCATAAGTGATTCGGTGCACTCCCGCCGCGGGCCCACCCTGCTCATCCTGTCTGGGGTCCCTGCGGATATACAGCGTGAGAGTTTCAGGGAAGCCCACCACGCCCGGAGGAATCAGGGCCGGACCGTATACCGAGGCGGATTCTTCGGTGGATGAATCCGAGGAACTTGTCCCGGAACCGGAGGACGAACTTGAACTGCCAGACGAACCGGAGGTAGAAGCCCCGCTCCCCGAACTGGATGCGGAACTAGCTGCTCCAGATTCCGAGGAGCTTCCACCGGAATCATCCGTCGAAGCTGTTGATCCGATGCCGTAGGCCACGATTCCCTTGCGGAAACGGAAGGGCTGAACAACAGTAACCGCAGGTTCGATATCCCTTGCAACCAAATCAAGAACAGCCCGGGCTAGCATCGCCTCTTCAACTACCTCGCGGCCAACCCGGGTGGACCTGGTTTGGATATCCACGGCGAAATAGAGGCCAGCCATCAAAATCATGCAGATGGCGACAGAAATCAGGAATTCGATCAGTGTGAAGCCCCGCCTCGCAGGGCTGATCAACCCGTGAATCATTTGGATCCTCCCGAAGACTTTGAGGATCCAGATGACTGCGAGGGAGTGGATTTTGAACCGCTGGAGCCAGCGGATCCACTGGTTGATTTTGACGAGCCGGAACTTGAACTAGAAGAAGATCCACCCGTCGATGGAGTGGACTTGGAAGAGGTGGATGCCCCCGAGGAGGAAGACGAAGGCGTACCGGATGAGGAACCGCCGGAAGCTGTGCTGGAACTGCTGGAGGAACTTCCGGAAGAGGCTGTGCTGTCTTCCGTGGCGGAATCATCACTGGGCGGGGGCACTCCGTCCATCAGGCTGCCCTGAAGCGTGGTATCCAGCACCAACTGGGAAACCGAAACCAGACTCCGTTGCGGCTCGTTCTTGTGGAATGACCGGGCCGTGACTTTCATCAATCCGGCAAGATTGCCGAAGGATTCGCATGAAATTTCCCATTGGTAACCGGGGCAGGCGGACTCATCCCCGGAGGCGGACTCGAGGGCCAGCACCCCCGCCGCCGCCTCTGCCAAACGGGCCTCGGCGATGCGCAAGGCCTGACCCCGCTGGCGTGCGTTTTCACCATTTCGCTGGCCCATATCCAACAGGCCGTAGATCGCGATCACCGAAAGGAAAAAAATGGCGGTGGAAACAATCACCTCCAGCAGGCTCAGTCCCTTCCTTTTTTGACGGGCTTCAAGACGCATGGCACGCCCTTCCCAAACTGGATTTAGGAACTGAGACGACGAACGCTGGTGGTACCTGTGAGACTCCGCAATGTGACAGATAAGGGCAGGCAGTTGGGACTGCTGAAAATAATTTCCACGGTTCGATCGGCTGTCCCATCCGGCCTGAAGATGGCGACCGTGGACCAAAGATCCGCAGGAACCTCGCCTTCCTTCAAAGATTCAGCGACCTGACCATCCTCACCCAGCGAGATGGATTTGCCGTCCACCACAACCCGCAACCCGATGTCCGGGGGCAACACCCCCTCCCGGGAAGGAAACTCCCGGGGCGTTGAACCAGCCCAGTACTCGCCATCATCCGGGGCAAATCTGTAATTTCCCCGACCGGGCACGACTGAAAATCGATAGGCCCTGCCTTGATCGATGGCATGGACACGCGCTTCGGCAAGCGACCCGCGCACCCCATCCGTGGCGGCAAGCAGCTTTTCACCCTTGTAGAAATTCTTTACCGAAGGAGCGGCGATAGCCATGACCACCACGATCATGCCCAGAACCAAAATGATTTCCAGCAGGGTGAAAGCATGGCGGGCCGCCCCGCCCATTCGGACAGGCGGCCCAAACCGCTCCAAACCCCGCTGGCATTGAAGCATGGTCAGTTCTTGGCCTCGAGCAATTTTTGGCCCCGCATGGTGTACACCTTGACATAATCATCCGCACCGTCTTCGGGAGCTTCGAACTGGTATTGCTGTTTCCAGGGATCCAGCAAGTTTTCCGGGCGCAGGCTACCGATGTTGACCAACTCTTGAAGATTTCCTGGCCATTCGCCGTTGCGGATCTTGTAATCGAGCAAGGCTTTTTTGATGGTGGCGGCGTTCATGACCGCCGAGTCTTCACGGGCCCGCTCCAAGTAAGACATCACACCAACAGCCATGCCTGCGAGCATGACGATGATGGCCACAACCACCAGCACTTCGAGCAGGGTGAAGCCGGAACGGCCACCTTGGGAGGAACCTGTCCGAACAACCCAAGAGGTTCGTCGATTGGCTGGGCTCAAACGCATTGGTCTCTCCAAAATTTGAATGTAAATCAAAAAGCACCGGAAATTCAGGCCAGAGAATCTGGCGAAGCAGGCTTAAATTAATTATTAAACACAAATTATTAGAAGCGTGTGAATCTATTCAATCACGCTGCTCATCCGGAAGATGGGCAAGAGGAGGCCCACCACTACCAATAACACCATTCCCGCCATTACCATCAACATCAAGGGTTCCAGAAGGCGAACAAACAAATCGAGCTCTCGTGAGGTTCTTTTCTCCAAATTATTGGCAACATCGACCAAAACTTTTTCTAGCTGATTACTCTCTTCGCCAATAGAAACAATCTCAACGATATCTCTAGGAAAGTAACTGCACTCAACAAATGGCTTTGCCAACGAATCGCCACCCTTCACATTTTCTGCCGACTTTTCTATAGCATCGGCAAGCACGCGATTTCCCGTTGAGTCTTTTGCAATACGTAGAGCCTGAAGTAGCGGAATTCCGTTGGACAACATGGTCCCCAGGATGCGGGTGAACCTCGCCAAAGCCAGGCTGAGGAAGATGCGCCCCGCTCCCGGTATGGCCAAACGGAATTTATCCAGTTGAAAACGGCCCTTTTCGGATGCCGCCCAACCCAAAAAGGCGCTTACACCGATGAAAAGGAACAACAAAAAAGGCACAAAAAAGAAGGGGTTGATCATCGTGTTGCTGACGGCAAGCAACCCGGTGGTCAAGGCGGGCATCTGCCCCTTTTCCTTGAGCCTGTCAAAAATGGTCTCGAATTTGGGGACGAAAAAGACCAACAGCACGATGAGAATGACCCCACCCAATCCACCCAGCACCATTGGGTAGGCCATGGCACCGACCACCTTGGATTTCATATCCTCCTGGTGCTCGGTGAAATCTGCGATCCGCCGGAGCACATCCTCCAGAAACCCGCCTTCCTGCCCTGCCAGCACCATGCTGACAGCCAACTCGCTAAACACCTTGGGATGGGCCCCCATGGCCTGGGAAAGCCCGGTGCCTTCCGCCACCTTTCCCCGCACATCCTTCAAGACCGCGTTCAGGGCCGGATTCGAAGCCTGACGCTCCAGGATTTCCATGGAACGCAACAGGGGCACGCCAGACTGGAGCAAATCGGCGAGTTGCCCGTAGAAGGACGCCAGAGTGCGGGCCTTGATCCGGACGCCCCCCTCGGTGGCGCTTTTTTTTTGCTCGATTTTCAGTGGCAACAGGCCGCGGGCATCAAGCTGGGCCAATGCCTCGCGTTCGGAATTGGCTGTCAAAACCCCAGATTGACGCTGGGCTCCGGACAGAGCGGTATAGCTGAAATCAGGCACCAGCCATCCTCCCGCGATTGCCGGACATTAAAGAACCACATCCCCTGCCGTGACCCGGTTGACCTCCTCGAGCGAGGTCATTCCCGCCAGGACCTTGCGCCAGCCGTCCTGGCGCAGGGTGATCATCCCCTCTTTCAACGCGACCTCGCGGATGCGCATGGAATTTTCGCGCTGGATGATCATTTCCCGCAAGGGGTCGGAAGCCACCAACAACTCAAAAATCCCAAGGCGACCGCGGTAGCCGGACTGGCGACAAGCCCTGCAACCGGCACCCTTTTTCAACACAATCCGGCCGCCCGCACCGGGAAAATCCGGTGGCACATCCTTCGGATCCGGCTCATATTCCACCAGGCAATCCTGACAGATTTTTCGAACCAGACGCTGGGCCAGCACACCTTCCACGGTGCTCGATACCAGGAACGGTTCGATTCCCATGTCGATCAGGCGGGTGAAGGCACTGGGGGCATCATTGGTGTGCAGGGTGCTAAACACCATGTGGCCGGTGAGAGAGGCCTGAATGGCGCTCTCGGAGGTTTCGAGATCGCGCATTTCACCGATCAGCACCACATCCGGATCATGGCGCAGGATGCTTCGCAGGGCCGCAGCAAAGGTGAGGCCAATCTTGGCGTGAGTCTGGATCTGGCTGATTCCGGGCTGTTGGTATTCGACCGGATCCTCGACCGTGATGATCTTGGTAGTGTCGTCCTTGATCTCGTTGAGGGCGCTGTAGAGCGTGGTGGATTTGCCGGATCCGGTGGGCCCGGTCACCAGCACGATTCCGTGGGGCCGGTCGATGATCTGCTTGAACAGCTTGTAAGTGTCGGGCAGCATTCCCACGCTGACCAGATTGAAGACCATGCGCCCCTTGTCCAGCAAGCGCATGCAGATGCCCTCGCCGTGAACCATGGGGATGATGCTGACACGGACATCGATCTCTCTGCCCTGGACGCGCATCTTGATGCGACCGTCTTGCGGAAGCCGTTTTTCGGCAATGTTCAACCTGGCCATAATTTTCAGACGGCTGATGATGGCAGCCTGAAAACGGCTGATTTCCGGCGGGAAATTTTGCGTCTGGAGCAAACCGTCGATGCGGTAACGGATGCGAAGGCCCGCCTCCTCGCACTCGATGTGGATATCACTCGCCCGCTCGTTGGCCGCCTCGATGAGGATTTCATTCACCAGCTTGACGACGGAGGCCTCCTGGGCCATTTTCGCCGCCTCGGAGTCATCGGCCTCCAACCCTTCGAGCAGTTCGACCTCCTCGTCGCCCTTCTCCCGAACCAGGGCGCTGACAGTCTCACCGCCCACGCCGAAATGGGCCTTGATCAGCCTTTGGATTTCACGGGTACTGGCCAAAACCGGATGGATATGGAACCCGGTAAGGGTATGGAGTTCATCCAGCGAGTAGAGGTCGTACGGATTGCCCGTTGCCACCGTCAGGTTGGCACCGCTTTTCTCCAAGGGCACCAACTGCCTGCGATGGACCACCTTGGCGGGTATGGATTGCAGCACATCCTCGGCTATGGCCCGATCGGCCAGATCCACCAGCTCAAGCCCGAATTCCTCGGAAAGGGCCTGGAGCAATTCGGGCTCCTTGGCAAAACCTTTTTCCAGAATCACCTCGTGGGGGGGCTTGCCACCCGAAGAGGAGATCGCCTCCTCCACCTTGGACAATTCCCCCTCGGAGAAGCAGCCTTTTTTAAGCAATCGCCTGGCTAACTGCATGCGGGCCAAGCTCCATCCGGACAGGGGCGAATCACCAATCTTCCCTTGGGACGACGGGTGGACCACAAAGCCATACCATCTATTTAGCCTAGACTAACGGCCCAAACGAATGCAAAGGCATGGGAAAGCTTTAATAATTGGCCGTTTGACCGAAGCCTGTAGCGGCAATGCGGATAGAACCATGCCCGCTACCGTTGGATAGGTAGCCCGGCTGTGCCCAAAATGGGCTCAGGCAGCTTCCTCAGCGCCTGCAGCCCCCTCATGGTTTTCAACCAAAACAGCCAATTCCGTGAGTTTTGCGGCGGTCAATCCGATCCGTTCAAAGCACTCGGCGACCACACTGTTCGTGGAGGTGAAAAGGCAAATCAAAAGATCCATCGGTCGGATCCGGCGACGACCCGCCATTTTGCTCCTCTGCCAGGATTCCCTGAGGAGTCTCAAAACGCTGTCGGAAAGGAATTCCCGGTGCAGGGTCAGAAAATGCTTGTCTGTGCCCGGCTGTTGGAACAATTCCTGAAATTGCGCCAAAAGCCCTGGAATATCCGCCTGTAGCTTTCGCCCCCACTCGCGAACGGAAGAGTCTGGTACCGCCAAAAGCCCCATGAAAATATGGGGGCTTCTGAGATTGTCCCAGGAAGTGGTGTTCGCCATCTCCAGGGCAGCCTTCAACACCTTCCTCGAAGTGGTGGAGAAGAGGTTCAACTGCAGGGGCCCGCCCGGCAGGAAAACATCTTCAGGAAGGTGACGGGCTGAGCTCATGGTGGTATCCAGTCCATCAATGACGGTTGTTCCGATTAGACCGGGGCATTATGCCCCGGTAGTGGTTTCCCCGCAAGCTTGGAGTTCAGCTGATTTTCAGCTGTTTTCACCACAGATCGAGATTCCATTGCCATGGATTGGCATGCCGGGCAGTCCGGGGCAAACGGGGGGCTTTGGACCCCAAAACCTCGCACCAGGCATCTCCTTTTCCCTGCAAAAAGGGAGCTAGTGTCCCCTTCCGCCAATTTTTGAGAGCCTTGGCGCACAGGGCAGCCAGATGAAGCGGGGCCCCCGCGAAAAGCCAGGGGGGAGGCAGATGGCGCCAGAAGAGGCGCTCCTCGTTGCGGGATTGCATCCGCAACACCTCGGGCTTGGGACTGCGACCATAGCTTGAGGAAACGCGGTGATAGACCAAGCTCGAAGGCTCATGCCAGACCCGCCACCCGGCCCTGTTCAGTCGGAGCGAAAGGTCCACATCCTCGAAATAAGCCCCGAAAGACTCGTCCAAAAAGTCGACCTGCTCCAAAGCCGCGCGGCGATAAAACGCGCTGGAGGCGCTGGCCCCCAACACCCAGCGCCCGGTCCTGGACTCAGTCCCCCGGCTGGGCCTACCGTGCCCCCTTTTTCCGACGATTCCAGCCAGAGTAAACCTGTCACCGGCACTATCCAATTCGCCTGAGCTTCCGCCATCGACCATAACCAACGGGGCAACCGCCCCAACTCGGGGGTCCCTGAAAGCAACCAGGGCTTTGTCGGCCCAACCTTCGGTCACACGAGCGTCGTCATTCAGTAACTGAATTACGGGGCTATCGGCACATTTCATTCCCAAGTTGGCGGCCCGGGCAAATCCAATCGGCTGTTCATTGCGGAGCACACAAACCCCGGCAAAAGCGCCGGCGCAACGGGAAACCGCCGCATCGACCGAACCATCGTCCACCACAATGATTCGAGCCGGGTTTCCACCGCTCTCCCGCAAGGATTTTAGACAGGTTTCGAGGCTGGCAACCTGACTGTGCGAAGGGATCACCACCGCCAGGTCCGCGGTGGAAAAGCGGCCGCCTTCACGGTTTTCAGGCGGCACGGGTATCCTCGCGCAGGTAAGGGCTAGGTGATGCGGATAGCAAGGCCTCCAGCGCCCTGCGGGATTCCTGGATTTTTCCTGCGGAAATGAGGCTGCAAATCTTGAGGCGGTCGGCCAGACCAGCGCGGCGGCCCGGATCCCTGGTAACGGCTGACTGGGCCCAGGATTCAGCCCGAATGATCCACAAAAGGATCCGTTTCTGCCAAGCAGGCCAATGCTTGTGGGCGAAAAGCATCAGGGCGTGCCTGGTGACGGTTTGTAGATGCTGGGGAACCCTTCGCCGATGCAGGGGCGAATGATGGGTCAGGCAAACGGCGGGCTCATGCCAAACCTGCCAACCGGCCTTCCAGGCCCTCAGGCACAGATCGACATCCTCGTAATACAGGAAAAAATCGCCATCCAGTCCGCCCAAATCCTCCAGGCAGGACCGTCGAACCATGATGCAGCACCCGCTTGTCCAGGGAACCGTTTTCCTGCCTTGGGTGCCCATGTGGTACTTGCGGGATGATCTGGGCAAGAATCGCCGCCAAAGCGTGCCAAACAAGGTTGGAAACGGGCCGGTTGAACGCTGCTGGGTTCCCTCTGGATTTAACAGCCCCAATCCGACAATCCCGGCGCGGGGTTCCTCGCCGGCCAAACGCTCTGCGGCTGAAAGGGCAGCCTCCAAAAACCCCGGTAGTGCGGTCATGTCCGGGTTGAGCAGAAGGACCCACTCTCCCCGACTAAGGCGAACCCCTTCGTTCACTGCCCGGGCAAACCCCTGGTTGGCCCCCCACCTGCGGATGGAAACGCCTTCTTTTCTTCGCAATTCCCTGATTTTTCTGTGAGGGCCAGAGTGATTGTCAACAATCACCACCTCAGCTAAACCGGAGCGAACCAGGCGCCCCTGGGAAAGGCGCCTGGTTAACAGGGCAGTTTGATCCCACTGCCGATAGTTGACCAAAACCACACTGAGCTTGGGATGATCCTGCTCAGGAATCGCACGAGATTCCTTATCGGGGTGATTGGAAAGTTCCCTTTCCAAGGGAACACTGTCCCCAAAGAGAACAAAATCTTTTGAGCCCAGGCCATCCATGCCTAGAACCCCAAGGGGATCGGCCAAAGGCCCGGGCATCCTGCCCAACCGCGCCTATTCGCCAGATACCAAAAGATTAACCCCGCCGGGATCGGCGGGGCAATCTCGTCTTTTGAAGAAAGCCCTTTGGTTAGGGCGGTCCCAAAGATTAGGCCTTTTTGGCCCCTTCGCAGGTTTTTTCGCCAGAGCAACAGCCCTTTGCCATCAACCGCTTTTGCTCCTTGCGAGTCCGGCGTAGCTTCTTCTTCCGGATTGCTCCAGCCCAGTTGGCGCCCATATCTAAAGTCTCCAATTTAAAACAAAGTCTATAAAATGCCTTATCGCCCTAATCCATTCCACCTTTGGCCAAGCATAGGGATTTTCCGCATACTGATCCAAGGCCAGATTGGGCAGTCAGGTCCTTCACGATTAACCATCAGGATACCTGAACGGTGGGATGGTTCCTTCTCGGCACATTCACATTCACGCTGTTCCAAAGCGCCTTGCTGCTTTTTTGGGTTCAGCCAATGGTCGGGAAGATTCTTCTTCCCTATCTGGGTGGAACACCGGCGGTGTGGAACACCTGCATGGTGTTTTTCCAGGCTCTTTTGCTTGGGGGGTACTCCTATGCCCACCTGCTTTCCCGTTTACCCCGCAGGACCCAAGTCCGCATTCATTCCATTCTCCTCATCGCAGGTCTTGTCCCTTTGGCAATCCTGCGTTTTCAAATCGAACCGTTGACCCGGTCCGTATTGCCAACACCAACAGAATCCAACCCGATTCCCTGGCTATTGGCTGTCCTGCTTTTGAGCGCCGGTCTGCCATTCTTCGCGGTCAGCACCACGGCCCCCCTGCTGCAACGGTGGTTTTCCGGAACCAACCACTCCCAAGCAAAAGACCCCTACTTCCTATACGCGGCAAGCAACCTGGGCAGCATGCTCACCCTGTTGTGCTACCCGCTGGTTTTGGAACCGGGCCTAACCATCGGACAGCAGGGCCTGGGGTGGATCATTGGGTATTTGGTCTTCGTGGCACTGGTTTTTCTTTGCGCCTGGCTGGCGGAGAAAAACCTGGTGGAAGTTCAAGCAGAGGATGAAAAAGCGGAAATTGCCGGAACAGTGGCCCCCACATTTGGAACCCAACTCGGTTGGGTGGCCCTGGCTTTCATCCCCAGCAGCCTGATGATCGGCACAACGACTCACCTCACCACTGACATCGCCCCCATGCCGCTGTTGTGGATTCTGCCTTTGGCGCTTTACCTGTTGAGTTTTATCCTGGTTTTTTCACAGATTCCCGGATGGGTATATTCGACCGCCCTGCTTGGCCTGCCCCTTCTGGCTTGTCTGGCGGTTTCGGGATTCGGCGATGTATTCCATGCCCAAAGTCTGGATGACTTGCTGCAGCGTTTGGCAAAATCAGCGTCGGTGCCCGCAAGATTGAATGTCGCGGAAGTTGTTCTCTTTTTGGGGATTTCCCTGGGCACCGTTTTCCTAGGGCGAAGCCCAAACCGCCAACACGCGCTGATGATTCTCCTATTGCCATTATTTCTTGTGCTGGTGGTTTGCCTCCCCAACATCCGTGAAAAAATGATGGTCAGCGAGTTGGAGGCCATCCTCCTTCATTTGGCGTTGTTGTTTTCAGTTTGCATGGTTTGCCATGGGGAACTGGCGAAGTCCCGCCCAACTCCCAGATTTCTCACCGGATTTTACCTTGCCATGTCCCTGGGGGGCGTTTTGGGTGGTCTTTTCAACACCGTGGTCGCCCCGCTGATCTTCAACCGTTTTGTCGAATATCCCCTGGTGGCCACCCTTGCGTGCCTGATCATTCCGGGTTTCAAGGTGGCCACCCAATGGCGGCCCGCCCTGTTGGCCGTTCAAAGTGTGGTGTTCATCACCGGTATGGTTTTGGCGGCCGCCCTCGCGGTTCAGGCGTTCATTCCATTGGACAGGGTCCGCCAATCCCTCCCTTCAGGCGGATTGACAGGAACCCTATTCCGTTTACTGGAACCCGCGCTGCAATCCCCTCCCCTGGTTCAGGAACGGAATTTTTTCGGCGCGTTCCGGATTGAGGATATCCGTTACACGCATCACTACTTTGAGCCCCTGAGCGGAACCTTCATCCCGCAACCCCGCCGTTACCACCGGATGCTACACGGCACCACCAACCACGGGATGCAGATCATCGATCCACCCGAGTTGAGAAGGGATCCCATAACCTACTTCCAGCGTTCCGGCGCCATCGGCCAAATATTCCAGGAATTAACCAAGCGATCCAAGGAAAAAAATCGCTCTCCCCGTGTGGCCGTCCTTGGCGTGGGCACCGGCACCCTGGCCAGCTACACGGAAAAAGACTGGTTCCTGACCCTTTTTGAGATCGATCCGGCCATGGTCCGCTACGCAAGCCAAACGGACCAGTATTTCACCTACCTGACTGACGCCCGCAATCGCGGCGCCCAGGTTGAAGTGAAACTGGGGGATGGTCGCAAGGGGATCGAGAAACATGACACCACCGAGGGCAAGTTCGACATCCTGTTCATGGACGCCTTCGCCTCAGATTCGGTTCCAGTCCATCTTTTGACCCGCGAGGCTTTCCAGGTTTATTTCGACAAATTGGAAGAAGACGGGATGGTGGTGGTGAACATCGCGAACCGTTACCTGGATTTCGAGCCTGTCCTGTCAAACCTCGCCCGCTCCGAAAATTGGCGCATCCTCATCCAAAGGGGCCAGGTGGTTCCGGGCCAAGACAAATACGGGACCTCATGGGTGGTCATCAGCAGGAATGGGAAGGCCCTGGATCGACTGGCCGGAACGAGCCAACCGTTTGAAACCAATGACAACGGGGAATGGGTTGAATCCTGGCAGGAAGGCACTCCCAATCCCCGCTTGGGCGTTTGGACCGACAACTATTCCAACATCGTGAAAATCCTGAATTGGGGCAAAGAGTAAGACAATCATGGCCAAAAACACGCGGAATTCATCCTCGCCCGCCATTTCCTCCCCAACGGAAAACGGCACCATCCTTCCCATTTTCGCCGCAACGATCTTCACCTCGGCGACCATACTGTTTCTGGTCCAGCCCATGGTTGGCAAAATTCTCCTGCCCTATCTGGGGGGGACGCCAGCAGTCTGGAACACCTGCATGCTTTTTTTCCAGGCACTACTGTTGGCCGGCTATTCCTATTCCCACTGGTCCACCAGCCGACTCTCCCCGCAAATGCAAGTCAAGGTGCATATGGCGGTTCTTGGCCTGGGGCTTTTGGTTCTGCTGCTGTTTCGCTTTGACATCGAGCCATTGGCAAAAGGCATTCTCCCGCCACCCACCGAGCGCAATCCAATCGCCTGGCTTCTAGCGGTATTGCTGGTTGCCGCCGGC
>Ga0315905_10000205_pt1 | contig 64361 bp, 50 predicted proteins | sample LakEriMetagenome_5_FD_203522 | JGI IMG/M metagenome (GOLD analysis project Ga0315905, IMG submission 203522) | Freshwater fungal communities from buoy surface, Lake Erie, Ohio, United States - Buoy 4 MA121 | ecosystem: Environmental > Aquatic > Freshwater > Lake | place: USA: Lake Erie, Ohio...
TGTTGCTGTCGCGGTTGGTGAAAAGCGCGCTCGTGCCGGCCGTCTGGAAATCGATCGGGCCGCCGCCGATTGCGGTATCATCGGGCGCCCAGTTGATCACCAGATTGGGCGAATCCGCCGCGACGGTGGTCGTGCCGGGAGCGGTCAGGATCGCGCCCGCGCCCGCCACGATCGTGCCGGTTGCATTGAGCGACTGCGCGCGCGCAGCGCCCGGGATCGCGACCATCATCGCCGCCATGGCGAGGAGCGAGGGAGCGGAAGCCAAGCAGCGACGCATCAGCGGCCTCCCCAAGGAACGAGACGGGTGGTGAGTGAAACGAGCAAGCGCGGCGCTGGCCTGCGGCCCGGAGGCCCGGCAAGATCGAGCGGCACCGCAAGACTGGCATCGAGCCGCAAGCGGCTGCCGATATCGGCACGAACACCGCCGCCCACAGAGCTGAGGCGCTGCGGCTTGCCCGCACCGCGATCCCATGCCCAGGCTGCATCGAGGAACACGAACGGTTGCAAGACCGGCCCGTTGCCGTGCCCGATCGGCAAGTGCGGCGCGCGCAGTTCCGCTGCCACGCCCACACCGCTGTCCCCGGTGATCGCACCAGGATCGTACCCGCGCCCGACGGTGTAGTTGCCCGGCGCAAAGGCCTCGAAGCCCAGAACCTTGCGGAAGGCGTACTGCCCGCGCGGATGCAGCGCGAGCGAGAAACGACCGACCGCGCGTTCATACTCCAGCTCGCCGCGCAGGACTGTGGCAGCGGGGGTCGCATCGAACCGGCTGATCGGGACCTGCGATCCGCAGGCCGCACCGAGGCAGGAGCGCGTCGCCCCGAACCCGGCAAGACCCTGCCGGACCTCGACCGAACCGTCGATCCGCCAGGCGGACACTGCACGGGTCAGATCAATGTGATTGAACTCGAGGCGCGCCCATAGCACCCGCAGCCGATCGCGGCTGAGCGGCACGATAAGCGCGCTGTCCTGATTGAGCAGGTCAAATCCACTGCCGAGCCAGATGTCGCCTGCCTGCGAGCGCAGCAGCGGATAGCGGGCATAGAGGCTGGCGAGCAGCGTCGCTGCTTCGAGTTCGGCGCCCCCGGTTGCCGGACCGAGGTCCGGGCGAGTCCACGCGTAGGTCAACGAGGCACCGACCAGCAGCCCCTCGCTGCCGGGACGAAACTCGTGCCTGGCTTGCAGAATGCGCTGTTCGTGGAAATCGGACGTGGTGTAGTACGAGAGCGTCGTGGCATCACCCAGACCGGTGATGCCGAAGGCCTGCGCACGCAGCTGCCCGCCCCACCGGCCGGTAGCCGCAGAAGCGAGGTTCTGGATCGAGAAGTCTGCCGCAAAGGCCTGACGCAGAACAGTTACCTCGCCGATCAGGTCGCCGGGCAAGCTCCCTGCCGGCCGCAGGGTCAGTTGTACATCGTAGCCAGGCAGATCGCGCGCCAACAGCAGATAGCGTTCGGCCTTGTTGCGATCGAAGATGTCGTCCTGCGTCAGCCGACCCAGATAGGCCAGGAGCTTGCGCTCGGCCCCGCGCGTCTCGCCCCGTGCCCGGATCGCAGTGATCCGGGCGTAGAGCACTTCCATGCGCACCTGTCCGTTCTCGATGCGCTGCACCGGCACCTGCACCGCAGCCAGATAGCCCTTGGCGCGCAGGATGGTGGCGGCCGCATCACGGATTTCGCAGAGGACGGCGATCGGCTGAGGCGTCTCGGCAAGCGGCTTCCACGCCGCTTCCATCTCGGCCGCGCTCACCCCCTTCAGCCCGTTGAAGATGACGGACGAGATGGTTGTTTTGATCTCGGCAAACTGCGGATCGGCCAGCGGACAGCCCGATCGCTCAATGCTACCCGACACTGACAGGCGGGGCGGCTGGACCGTCGGCGCGCGGGTGATACCGCCCAGTTCGTCGCGACTGGGTCCGGTAATCGACGGCGAACTGACCTGCGCAGATGCTGCGGAAGGGAGACCGGCTGTGACAGGAACGGTCGCCTCAAAAATGGCAAACGAAAGCCAGCGCGCAAGGGCTGGAGATGCCCTCCGTCTGCTGGCGCGCTTACCATTCCCCATCGTTGAGGCCCCTCATCTGCAAATGCTTCGGTCGTTGCGGCCCCGCTTTTATCATTACAACCGGCGTAGCAAGCACGTAGTCCCTGAGTCAAATGCCTTTGAAAGCTCAATAAACTTCTGGTTCTGTGCCGTTTACCGCTCAGTTGCGCCAAATCGGCATGCGTCTGGATTTGAAACGGAACATGTCGCAACTCGGATTGCAGGTGCAAACCGATAAATTCCGCAGCATTAAACCGTTACCAGTCATGATATCGTAACAAAAAACTAAAGCATTACGCTTCAATGCCTTGTGCAGGATAGCTTGCAAGCTGCAGTAATCTTCCAGCGCCCGTTTAGGCCAGAGTGCCGTGGCAGTGCTTGTATTTCTGCCCCGAACCGCACGGGCACTGCGCATTGCGGCTGACACCCGTCCCGGCATAGGGATCCGTCCCGGCAGCGGCCAGCGCGCCCGAACCCGCCATCGGCGGCGTGAACGTGCCGAAGAGCTGACCCGCCGGCACTGCCCGCGCATCGTCGTCGCCCGTCAACGGGTCGATGTGGCTGGTCAGGAAATCGGGCAGTTCGGGAAGCTGGAAGTCTTCAGGGCTACCCATGCGGATCTCGCTCGTCATGAGGATGCGGGTCACGTCCTCACGGATCACTTCAAGCATCTTCTCGAACAGGCCGAAGGCCTCCTGCTTGTACTCGTTGATCGGCGTCTTTTGAGCATAGGCCCGCAGGAATACGACCTGGCGCAGCGCATCGAGCGTCGCGAGGTGCTCCTTCCAGTGGTGGTCGAGACGCTCGAGCAGCACCGACTTTTCGAGATTGCGCCACGACGCCGTTTCAACCGTCGCGAGCTTTGCAGCCATCTTTTCCTCGGCCATCGCCGCAATGCGTTCCTCGATGACGTCAGGCTCGAGACCGTCCTCCGAAAGCCAGGCATCCAAGGGCGGTTCGAGACCGAGGATCTCGCCCACACGTTCCGCCAGCAGCGGTACGTTCCACTGCTCGGGATAGGACCCCGGCGGGCAGGCATCGGCGACGATGGCGTTGACCGTGTCCTGACGCATGTCGAGCACGACATCCTCGACCGCATCGGCGTCCATGATGTCGGCACGCTGCTCGTAAATGACCTTGCGCTGGTCGTTCATCACGTTGTCGTATTCGACGACCTGCTTGCGCACATCGTAGTTGCGCGCCTCGACTTTCTTCTGCGCGGTCTCGATCGCCTTCGAGAGCCAGCGCGAACCGATTGCCTCGCCGTCCGCAAGGTTCGAATTCATCATCCGGGCAAACAGCGTGTCCGGCCCGAAGATGCGCAGCAGATCGTCCTCGAGGCAGAGGTAGAACTTCGATAGGCCCGGGTCGCCCTGCCGGCCCGAACGGCCACGCAGCTGGTTGTCGATGCGGCGGCTTTCGTGCCGCTCGGTGCCGATCACGCAGAGCCCGCCCGCCGCAAGCACGCCTGCCTTTTCCTCGGCAACTTCGGTCTTGATACGCGCAACCCCAGCCTCACGCTCCGGTCCCTCCGGCAAGTCGCGCAATTCGTCCTCGATGCGGAACTCGGCATTGCCGCCGAGCTGGATGTCGGTGCCGCGCCCGGCCATGTTGGTCGCGATCGTCACCGCACCGAGCCGTCCGGCCTGCGCGACGATATGCGCTTCCATCTCGTGAAAGCGCGCATTGAGCACGTTGTGCTTCACACCTTCCTTGTTGAGGAACTCGGAGAGCATTTCCGACTTCTCGATCGAGACCGTGCCGACGAGCACCGGCTGCCCGGTCTCGTAGCGCTCGCGGATCAGCTTCGCGATGGCCTGAAATTTGTCCTGCGTGTTCTTGTAGAACTCGTCCTCCTCGTCGCGGCGCTGCACCGGAACGTTGGTCGGGATGGTGACGACATTCATCTTGTAGATGTCGAAGAACTCCGGCGCTTCGGTCGCGGCGGTGCCGGTCATGCCCGAAAGCTTGGGATACATGCGGAAGTAGTTCTGGAAGGTAATCGAGGCCATGGTCTGGTTTTCGGGCTCGATCTGCACGCCTTCCTTGGCCTCGACCGCCTGGTGCAGTCCGTTCGACCAGCGCCGCCCGTCCATCATGCGCCCGGTGAACTCGTCGATGATAACGACCTTGTTGTCCTTCACGATGTAGTCGATGTCACGCTTGAACATGACATTGGCCTTGAGCGCCTGATCGAGGTGATGGACCACCATGGTGTTCTCGACGTCATAGAGGTTCGAGCCCACGAGCAGCCCGGCTTCCTCCAGCTTGCGTTCGGCCCATTCGACGCCGTCCTCGGTGAGCGAGATGTTCTTGGTCTTCTCGTCCGCCTCGTAGAGCGAGGGATCGATCTGCTTAACGACCGCATCGACCGAAACGTAGAGTTCACTCTTGTCGTCGGTCGGTCCGGAAATGATCAGCGGCGTGCGCGCCTCGTCGATGAGGATCGAGTCCACTTCGTCCACCACCGCAAAGTTGAACGGGCGGTGGACCATCTGGCTGCGCTCATGCTTCATGTTATCCCGCAGGTAATCGAAGCCGAGCTCATTGTTGGTGGCATAAGTGATGTCAGCCTCGTAGGCCTGCCGCCGCTCGTACTCGTTCATGTTCGGCACGATCACGCCAACGGTGAGACCGAGGAACTTGTGAATCTGCCCCATCCATTCGGCGTCGCGCCTGGCGAGGTAGTCGTTGACGGTCACGACGTGAACGCCCTTGCCCTCGATCGCGTTGAGATAGGAGGCAAGTGTCGCCACCAGGGTCTTGCCCTCGCCCGTGCGCATTTCGGCAATCTCGCCGCGGTGGAGCACGATGCCGCCGATCATCTGCACATCGAAGTGGCGCATGCCGAGCACGCGGCGCGACGCCTCGCGGCAAGTGGCGAAGGCTTCGGGGAGAATGTCGTCGAGCGTCTGACCGGCTTCAAGCTTGGCGCGCAGCTTTGCCGTCTGGCCCTGGAGCTCCGCATCGCTGAGCGCCTGCATCTCGGGCTCGAAAGCGGCGATGGCGCGCACGATCTTGTCGAGCGACTTGACGTAACGATCGTTGGACGAGCCGAAAATGGCCTTGGCGAGGCTGCCGAGCATGGCTGTATTCCTGTCATGAAATGGAGTGCGCGGGTTGAGTGCCGCGCCGGTCGGACGTCCGCGCGAGGGCGCGGAAGTGGGAAGCGTATGAAAGGCCCGCGCGCTATTCGAGCGGGCGGTCGCAGATCACGATGCTGATCGTGCGAGCAAGGGCGACGACCGGGAGCGCATGGGTGCGCACGAGGCGCCGTTCGCAGGCAGGCCGCTGCGCCTTGGCAAGCCTCACGCTCGCCTGCTGTTCGTGGCTTGCCGCCAGGATCGCGCCCGAAGCCGAACCGACAACTTCCGCACGCGCGGTCGAAGCCGTTACTTCGGCAAGCGAAAGGCCCGAAAGCAGGGCGAGAAGGACGAGCAGAAGCCGCATCAAGGGCGCAGATAGGGCGAATTGCGCCGAAGGTCCATGCCGAATTGCATCGGGATAAGTCCGCCCCCAAACCGGCCTGCCGCCTGTGTCAGGGCTCTTCGACTTTCACTTCGGTCACGATAGTGACGCGCCGAGCTATCGGGTTGCCCGAAGCATCTTGGTAAGGTTCATAGTCATACTTCTGCTTACAAGGGTCTTTGCTCTGCGCAACCACCGCAGCTGCAGCCCCTTCGGCCCGGATGATCCTGCATTCGGCAATCGAGCCATCAGCTCCAACCACCATGGTCAGCACCAGCGCTGCGGCTTGCGGGGGGAGTAGCGTCTTCGGCAGGACCCAATTGACCGAGTTGAAGTAGCGACCGGTGATTGCTCGCCCTTTTTCGTTGCGCGCAGGGGCGAAGCGCGCGCGCAGCGTGATCAGATTGCACGCGGTGATATCCAACTCGTCATCACCGCTGCTTTGCTCGACCTTGCATTGGACCGGCTTGCCGGTGGGGTCCACCTCGAGCGAAAAGCGGACGACTCCTTGCTTGTTGTCGATCAGAGCCGTGCGCGGATAGTCAGCCGGGGTGACCCAGTTACCCGGTTCACCAAGCGGCGTGGGACCGATCGGTTGCTTCGCCCAGCCCGAAGCAGACAGCGACAGGAGCGCAAGGGCAGCCAATCGCAGGGCGAGGCGCTTCGAGAGCATGGTCATGGCGGAGAGAATGCCACAACGCTGCCCGGGCGGAAGGCGAATCTTGCTCCGGCTTGGCGGCATCCGCTGATGATTGAAGCGCGCCCCTTGCCGCGCTAGAGCCGCGCGCATGGCCCACGATCGCTCTCCCCTCGCCCAGCCCTTCCCCGCGCTACCCGTCATTGCCGGTGCCACGCCGCGCATCGCCCGCGCCGGTTACAAGGACTGGGGCCGCTGCGATCTGACCTTTGTCGAACTCGCCGAAGGTACGGCGGTCGCCGGTGTGTTCACCCGCAATGTCTGCTGCTCCTCGGAAGTCGAACTCGGGCGGATCAACATTGCACAGGGCCGCGCGCGGGCGCTGGTCGTCAACGCGGGCAATTCCAACGCCTTCACCGGCTACCGCGGGCGCGAGGCGGTCGAGGCGATCATGGATCAGGTCGCCGGGCACCTTGGCTGCGCGCGCGAGGAGGTGTTTGTCTCCTCCACCGGCGTGATCGGCGTGCCGCTGCCCAAGGACAAGGCGCGTTCCGGTATCGAGGCGGCGCTGGTCGCAGAGCCCTGCTCGTGGGAAGAAGCCGCGAACACCATCGGCACGACCGACACCTTCGCCAAGGGCGCGACGGCGACTGCGATGGTCGGCGGCGTGAAGGTCACGCTTAGCGCGATCATCAAGGGCTCAGGCATGATCGCGCCCGATATGGCGACCATGCTGGGTTATGTATTCACCGATGCTGCGGTCGATCCCGCCTTCCTGCAAACCTGCCTGTCCGAGGCCAACCGCCGCACCTTCTCGTGCATCACGGTCGACAGCGACACTTCGACCAGCGACACCGTGCTCGCCTTTGCCACCGGCGCGGCGGGCAATCCCCCGCTGATGTCGGCAGAGAGCCCCGGCGCCGATGCCTTTGCTGCCGCGCTCCACGACGTGTGCCGCCAACTCGCCCATCTCGTTGTACGCGATGGCGAAGGGGCGCAGAAGTTCATCGCCGTCACCGTCTCCGGCGCGGTCAGCGATGAGAGCGCCCGCCGCGTCGGCCTTGCCATTGCCAATTCGCCTCTGGTGAAAACCGCGATTGCCGGGGAAGATGCCAACTGGGGCCGCGTGGTCATGGCCGTCGGCAAGGCCGGCGAACCGGCGGACCGCGATAAGCTCTCGATTGGCTTCGGTGGCACCTGGGCCGCGCGCGAAGGCCAGCCACTCCCTGATTATGACGAGGCACCGGTTGCCGCGCACCTGAAAAGTCAGGAGATCACCATCGAAGTCGATCTCGGCCTCGGCGATGGCCTCGCGACGGTGTGGACCTGTGATCTCACGCACGGCTACATTGCGATCAACGCCGACTACCGCTCGTGAGGGCCGCCCTCGACAAGGAGGTCGCCGCGCTGCTGCGCCGGGTGGCTGCCGAAGCCATCCTGCCGCGCTATCAGACCCTCGCCGCAAATGAAGTGGTCGCCAAGGCGGCCAACGACATGGTGACGATTGCCGATACCGAAGCGGAAGTCCTGCTCGCCGACGGTCTTGCCGGCATTCTTCCCGAAGCCGCGATTGTCGGCGAGGAAGCGGTCCACGCAGACCCGGCGCTTGCGGCAAGGCTCGACAGCGGCTTGTGCTGGATCATCGACCCGGTCGACGGCACCAACAATTTCGCAGCCGGCAAGCCGCCCTTCGGCATCATTCTGGCGCTCAGCGACGGCGGCGAGACGCAGAGCGGCTGGATCTACGACCCGCTGCAGGACAGGCTGTGCATCGCGCACAAGGGCAAGGGCGCCTTCGTAAACGGAGAGCGGGTGATCGCGCGCCCCACCGGCGAGACGCCTCCCATCGCGGCGATCAGCACGGTGTTCCTCGATCCCGCCGCCCGCGCCGCGGTCCAGCAGCGCATCGCGCCGTACTACACGCTCGTCGATATCCCGCGCTGTGCGGCGGAACAGTATCCGCGCCTTGTGCTGGGCGTGAACGACATCTCGGTGTTCGAGCGCACCCTGCCTTGGGACCACGCTGCGGGCGTGCTCTTCGTCAACGAGGCAGGCGGCATGGCCGCGCGGCCGGACGGTTCACCCTACCGGACCGATCAGCACGGACAAAAAGGCCTGTTTGCAGCCTCTTCGCCCGCACTCTTCAATGAGTTCGTGAAGCGTAGCAGCCCCGCCGGCTAGGCGATTACTGCGAGGGGTCGCGCACCTTGAACGGATCGGTCGGCGTCGGCTGCGTCGGCAGTACGGCGCGCGGCAGTTCCTTGTCACTGTTCGCGGCCTGCCACAGCATCCCCGCCATGATCACCGCAGCCTGCCGCATGTCGTCGGCCCGCATGTGGTCCACCGTATCGAGATTGGAGTGGTGCACACGGCTGTCATAGTCGAGCGGGTCCTGGATGAACTGGTATCCGGGCAGCCCGATCGCCTGCATGAAGACGTGATCGGTACCGCCGGTCTTGCTCACCACGAGCCTGTCTGCACCCAGCATGTCGAACGGGCTGAGCCATTCCCTCAGCAGCTTCTCGGCGCCGAGATTACCCTCGCTGTAGATGCCTCGGAACCGGCCCGAGCCGTTGTCCATATTGAAATAGGCCTTGAGCTGGCTGTATTCCGGCTTCGGCGTGATCGGAAAGGCGTTGCGCCAGGCGGCGTAGGAATCGATGCCCTTGAGCGCGGGATCGACCGGCCGCGTCGCAAGGTGCTGCTCGATATAGGCGCGGCTGCCGAGCAGACCCTGTTCCTCGCCGCTCCACAGCACGAAGCGGATCGTGCGCTTGGGTTTCATGCCGAGCTTGGCAATGAGCCGCGCCGCCTCCAGCACCGTGACGCTGCCCGCGCCGTTGTCGCTGGCGCCATCGCCCGCGATCCAGCTGTCGAAATGCGCCCCCGCCATGACATAGCCCGCCTTCGGGTCGCTCCCCGGAATCTCGGCAACGACGTTCTCTGCGCGCAGGTTGCTCTCGTCAAAGCGCGCGGCAACCGTAATCGCGATTTCCGGCGCGGGGCCGGTCCTGGCCAGACGCACCAGACGGCGGTAGTCTTCCTGCGCCATATCGATCGCGGGCAGCGCAAGCGTTTCCCCCGGCTGGAAATCATAGCCTTCGCCGTGCACGAGTTTGCCATCGCGGTAGGTCATCTTGACCATGGCGAGCGCGCCCTCGGCCTTGAGGAACGCGGCAAGCTTGCCCTGGAACCGACGATTGCGGACCTGAAGCGCGGCGGCATCGGGATCGAACACCGGCTTGGTATAAGTATCGAGCTCGGCAATCTCGGCGTCGGAATAGCGCTGGAACACCGGCCCCTTGCTCTCGCTTGTCTGGCCCGGCAGCGAAACCAGCACGATCTTGCCGGCGAGTTTGCCCTTCCAGTCCGCGAAGTGCTCCTCGCGCGACATGGGTGCGACGACGACAGGCGCACGCAGGGTTCCTGCCGTCGCCGGTGACCAAGCCACGGGTATTGCCGTGAGCGGCAACACACGCGGGGTGACCATCGCCACCGAATAAGTGTCGAGATTCCAGCCAAGCCCGAAATAGAACGGCTCGACATGGACATTGGCAAGGCCCTGCTTGCGCAATTGCTCCATCGCCCAGCTTTCGGCCTTGCGGTGGTTCTCGGAATTGGTGAGGCGCGCGCCGATGCGGTCCATCAGGGCAGAAGCGGTTGTCATCGCCTCGCTGCGGTTCATGCCTTCATCGATGATCCGGGCAATCGCGGCGCTGTCGCCATCGGCCGCAGCCAGTGCGGGGAGCGGTGCGGCAGAGGCCATGAGGCCTGCGGCGATCAGAAGGACAAAGCGGTGACGCGGAAGGGTCGTCATCAGGGACAGGCTCCGAAGCAGGGATGCAAGGCCGCAATCTTGCACCCCGCTTCGGGCTTGCCAACCGGCAAAACGGTCTGCGCCTAGAGAACGCTTTCCAGCCAGCCCTTGAGCTGGCTCTTTGGCGCAGCACCGAGCTTCTGGGCGACCGCCTTGCCGTCCTTGAACAGCACCATCAGCGGAATCGACTGGACACCGATTTCGCCGGGGACTGTCGTGTTTTCCATGATGTCCATCTTCACGATGGAAACCTTGTCAGCCAGCTCGTCCGAAATCTCCTCCAGCGCGGGGCCGATCATCTTGCAGGGGCCGCACCAGTCCGCCCAGAAATCGACAAGCACGGGCTTGTCGGAGCCGAGAACATCGGCGGCGAAGCTGGCATCAGTAACGGCTTTGGTAGCCATGGCAGGGAACTCCTTTAGGTTGGTCCGATATGTAAGCGGTCTGGCGCGGGGCGCAAGAAAACAGCGCTAAAAGCTTTCCTGCGCGCCCTGAAGGGCTGGCTTGTGGGCGGCGATCACGTCCTGCGGGATCACGATCAGCTGCGGCGTATGGGTATAGAGCAGCGCCGCCTCGATCCGGCGGGCGGGATAGATGACCTCAAGCGCCGCAACATAGGCGGCCATCTGCCTGAGACTGGCAAGCGGCACTTCGGCGATGGACTGCGGCGGCCGACGGTCGGTCTTGAAATCGACCACGCGGACACGGGTTTCCGCAAGCAACAGGCGGTCGAGCGTGCCGCTGACCACGCGCTCGCCGACCACCGCCGCGATCGGCACTTCGGCGAGCGAGCCGGGACCGAACACCTCCTGCCATGCCGGTTCCGCAAGGACGCGAATGGCCGCATCCGCCATGGCTTGCCGCGCGTCCTCGTTAAACTCGGCGGCCATGCGCGCCAGCCATTTGCGGGCTGCCTCCGGGCGCACTTCGGGAGGGAGTTCGGGCAGGCGCTCGATCAGCTTGTGCAGCAGCGTGCCGCGCCGTGCGGCGAGGCGCGCGGCAAGCCCCGGCGGCGAAGGAGGATCAGAGGCATCGCCGGCCTCACCCAGCCCCGAAGGCGCCAAGGGGCGCGGCGGGCGCGGCTCGGCAGGAAGCGGTGCGGCTAGCCAGGCGGGTAGCTGCGCGTCTGGCTCTGCAGGCGGCGGCGCGGCGGCGATGGCTGGGGCAAGCGGCCCCAGCCCGCCAAGCTGCCGCGAGCCGCCCCAGATCGGATCCTGGCGCCACCCGCCGTCAGGATCGCCGAACAGCGGCGCAAGCTGCGCATACCAGCTTTCCGCCGGCGCTTCCTTGGCCCTGCTGCCGAGCGCACCGCCGATGAACAGTGCTTCCTCCGCGCGCGTCATCGCGACATAGAGCAAGCGCCAGTGCTCCTCGCGCTCGGCCTCTGCCGCGCGTTCGGCAGCCTCACGCACCGGGCCGACCTTTTCAGCCTTGTTCAGGGGCGGTAGCGGTACCTTGCGCCGTTCCTCCAGCACAGTCTCTTCCAGCGCCAGATCGCGCAGCCGCGAAGCATCCGGATCGGCCGCAGCGTCGGCGAGGATAACGATCGGCGCCTCCAACCCCTTCGAGCCGTGCACGGTCATCACCCGCACAAGATCCGTCTTCTGGCCAGCCTCACGCTTCAATTCGCCGTCGCCTGCATCGAACCATTGCAGGAAACCGACAAGGCTCGGCGTCTGGGTGGAAGCATAGGCGGAGGCTGCGTTGATCAGCTCGTTGACGGGATCGTTCGCTTCTGCCCCGAGACGGGCAACCAGCTTGCGCCGCCCCTGCCATGGGCCGACCAAAAGCCAATGCAGCAACTGCGCCGGAGTGCCGAAATCGGCGCGCCCCAGCGCCCCGCGCAAGTGCTCCATCGACGGGAAAGTCGCCGGACTTTCCTGCGCGCGGAGATGATCCCACAGCCGCACGCCCTTCGCTCGGTAGCCATGCTCCAGCAGCATGTCCTGCGACCAGCCAATCAGCGGCGAGACCAGCAGCGCGGCGAGATTGAGGTCATCAAGCGGCTGCGCGCAGAAACGAAGCGCCGCGATGAGATCCTTTACCGCGAGCGGTGCACCAAGCCGCAGCCGGTCCACCCCTGCCACCGGCACCCCGCGCGCATGGAGCCGCGCAACAATCAGCCCGGCGAGCGCCTTGCGCGAACGCACCAGCACCATGATGTCACCCGGGGTCGCCCTGCGCGGACCGCCCTTGTGGAGCGGGAACCCGTCATCAAGCCACTGGCGCACCTGCTGCGCGATCTGGTCGGCCATGACCCGGTCGGGCCGCGAGAGCCAGCTCTCTCCCCCGTCATCGCCCTCGTCGGGGGGCGAATCCTCGTCTTCGTCTGCCGCGCCGCCGACGGTTCTCCACAAGGTGACCATGCCGGGCCGCCCCTCGTCGCCCTGATGCGCCTCTGGTGCTTCGGGAAGTCCGAAACGCTCCGGCCCGATCGCGGCAATCGCGCGGTCGACAAACGCCAGCACCGAAGCGGCCGTGCGATAGGAGCGGCCCAGCCCCAGCGGCAGCAGCGCCTTGGCGGGATCGGCGGTGGCGCCTGCCAGTGCATCGAGTTCGCGCCGCACCCGCTCCCGCGCGGCGGCAAAGTTGTCGGGGCTCGTGCCCTGAAAGCCAAAGATCGCCTGCTTGTAATCGCCCACCACGAAGAGCGTGCGCAGCCTGTCGCCCCCCTGCCCTTCTCCGCTGAAGAAATCGCCGACCAGCCCATCGAGCACAATGCGCCATTGCGCCGCATTGGTATCCTGCGCTTCATCCACCAGAATGTGATCGAAGCGGCGGTCGAGCTTGTAACGGATCCATTCCGCCGGGGCGCGCCTGGTGAGCAACTCCGCCGCCGCGCGGATCTGGTCGTCAAAGTCGATAAAGCCCTCGCGCGCCTTGGCCTCGGCCCACGCAAGCGCAAAGCGGCGACCCAGCGTGAGCGCGGGTTCGAGCCTTGCGGCGAGATCGACCAAGGCGCGCATTTCCTGGACGCGCTGCAGGTCCCCGATCACGCAGAGCTGATAGTCGGCGTAGTTCGGCTCGTGCTTCAGCAGGTATCGCGCAGACTTCGGCTCACCTTTTCCTGTCAGGAACTTGCCTGCAAAGTCGTCCAATCCGGCAATCCGAGCGCCCGGTTGGGATTCCAGCCAATCTTGCATGACAGATGCAGCATCCAAGCCCTGTGCTGTTCCCCACTGCCGATTGGCCTCCATGCAGGCTTCTACCGCGCGCACATCGAACATACTGTCTCGCACCAGATCGGCGAGGCCGGCCCCATCCTCCTCGGCATCCAGCCCGAGCAGCCGGTTGATGCGCGGGCGCAGCGGCGGCTGCCACGCGCCAGGACCGTCCCACAGGTCATGCGCGGAGGCGCAACGCAGCAGGAAGGCGGGCACGGCATCCTCGCCCATGCGCAGGCTAAGGTCCTCGAGCGCGGCGAACAGCGCCGCGTCGCCCAGCTCCTGTGCGTTGATCAGGAGCTCGGCCAGCACCTCGCGGAGCAAGAGATCCCGGTCGCGGTCTTCCATCGCGCGGGTGCCCGGCACCAGTCCGGCTTCGGCGGGAAACGCGCCCAGCAGCCACTGCGAGAAAGCGTGGATGGTCTCGATCCTGAGACCCCCGCCAGGGCAATCGAGCACTGCCGCAAACAAGCTGCGCGCGCGGGCGATGGTCTGCTGCCCCATGGACGCGCCGATATCGCCCAGCTCGCGGGCGAGTTCGATTTCCGGCAACCGCACCCAGCGCGCCAGCACATCGTTGACGCGCGTCGCCATTTCCGCAGCGCCCGCCTTGGTGAAGGTGAGGCAGAGGATCTGATCGGGGGAGACCCCGTCCTGCAGCAGAAGTCGCAGCACCCGCGCTGACAGCACCTGCGTCTTGCCTGTCCCGGCGGAAGCCGACAGCCAGACCGTTCGGTCCGGCTGGACAGCAAGGCGCTGGTTCTCCTTGAGCGGATAGACCTTGCTCACGCTTCGTCCTTCCCCCGGCCCTGCCACTCCTCGAGCCGCATCAGCTGGTCATAGTCGGTATAGCCGGGAAGGTCCGGATTGGGCCGTGCAGTGAAGGGTTCGCTGCCGATGATCCACTTCTCGATGGCCTCGGCAAGATAGCGCAGCGTCTCCGGCACGAAGTCCTCGCGCGGCAGGCCGTACTTCTTCCTGCCCCCCGGCACCGGCTCCTCGCAGTAGCCGAACACATCGGACTTCTTCTGCAGCGACCAGTATTCGAAGCCATGCACCTTGCCGCCAATTCCGGCAAACCCGCCCCGCTCGGCAATCAGCGCAACAAGGCCGAGCTGCAGCGCATAGCCTTCCTGCACCATCTTGCCCGAGGGCGGCTTGCCGGTCTTGTAGTCGACGACAGCCAGCGTGCCATCGGCGAGCCGGTCGATCCGGTCGGCGCGGCCGTGGAGCTTCACGCCCATGATCTCGACCGCCCCGGTCTTCTCCCACAGCACCGGCGCGCGGCCTTGCAGCGCGAGGCCGGCGTTGTGATCCTCGACCCATCCCAGCGCCGCCAGAAGCCTTGGCCGCCACAGCCCGCGCATGAACGGATGCGCGCTCATCTCAGCCAATGTGCGCTCGGCAAGCGGCAGCAGCTCGCCGCGCTTGCTGCCGCCTTCATGCCATAGCCGCAGCACTTCATGCACCGCCGTGCCGCGCCAGGCGGCGGTCGTTGCGGCATCGAGCGGGTCAAGCGTACGCAGCCCCATGATGGCCGAGGCGTAGAACTGGTAGGGATCGCTGCGCAGCCTATCGAGCGCGGTCGAGGCAATGCTGACGCGGCGTTGCTCGGCGCTTGGGCTGGGTGCAGGCCGCGGATAGAGCGGCGCGGGCGGAGCCTTGTCGAGCGTACGGGCGATGCGCACCGCCTCGGTCTCGTGCTGCAGCTCGCGGCCCAGCATCGCGCGGATCCGCAGCAGAAAGCGCGAAGGGATCACCGGCCCCGCCGCATCACGCGCCGCATGACTGAGGACCACAACGGGCGCGCCCAGCGCGGCGGCGAGATCGTGCGCGGCAAGGCCGATGCGGAAATCGGCACCCGGAATGCCCAGCATGCGCAGCACCGCAGGCGCCAGCAGCGGATCGGGTGCGGGCGCGGCGGGCCACTTGCCCTCGGTCATCCCAGCGCAGATCACCAGCTCGGCCCGGCTCATCCGTGCTTCAAGCAGGCCGTAGATCGCCAGCCGAGGATGGCCGCCGTAGGGCGGACGCACCGCAACCTCGGCAAGCGCATCGCTGAGCAAGGCGTGGAGATCGGCACCTGCCACCGGCAAGGCGCTGCCTTGTGCCGCCTCGCGCCATTGCTCGACAAAGCCAGCGAGGGCTCGGCCATCCGCCTCGGCCCAGATGGCGGATCCGCAGAGGGCTTCGGCCACCTCTGCAAGCCTGTCGAGCCTCAGCGCCAGCGATGGCGGCGCGGCATCGTCGAGCAGCGGCTCAAGCAGCATCGCCGTCTCGTCCCACCACGCCCCTAGGCCGGGATGGTCCTTCTCCTTGGCCAACACCGCGCTGCGTATCGCAGCGAGCCCCGGTCCAGGCCGCGGCCCGCGCAGGGCAAGATCGAGCTGGCGCACGCGCTCAAGCCACGCTGCGCGCCCTTCCCCGCGCCGCACCAGCGGATGGCCAAGCAGCGCCAGCAGCGGCACCGGCGCGGCGGCGGTTGCGGCAATCCCGGCCAGCTCGAGCAGCACCCGCCCGGCTGGCATCTGCGACAACGGCCGGCCGGCAGTATCGTCGGCGGCAATGCCCCATCGCTCCAGATGCGCGACGAGCCGCTGCGCGAGATCGCGGTCTGGCGTGATCAGCGCGACGCGCTTTTCCGGCTCGGCAAGCGCCTGTCGCACCAGAATGGCAATAGCCTGCGCCTCCTCCTCCGGGTGCGCGGTTTCCATCAGCCGCACGCCTGAAAGGCGGCGGGCTTCTGCGGGCAGCTCTGCCCAGACAGTGCTCGCCTGGGGCGGCAGGAACAGGTTCGAGATCGCGCGGCTGCGCTCGGGCGGTGCGGCGGCTAGCCCGGAACGGTGCCACGCCTGCACTTCCCCGCGCGCAATTCCCATGCGCGCCAGCAGCAGTTTGAGGTGATACTGCGGGTGGGTCGCCACGTCGCCGCGCGCAAAGACGGGCGCATCGGGGTGGTCCGCGTTGCCTGCAGCGCCCAGCGCATCCCAGACGGACTGCGGCATCGTGAGATCGAGGTCCGGCAGGATCACCGCGCCCAGCGGCAACTCCGAGACGACCCGCAGCAAGCGCGCCACAGCCGGTGCCGCAGACGTCACGCCGGCGGCAACCACAGGAAAGTCCGGCGCCTGATGGCGCCAGCGCTCGGCAATATGGGCGAGCAGTCGGTTGCGCCGCACCGGCGCGTCAATCTCCCCGCGCTCCTCGCAGCGAGAGCGCCAGCGCGCGAGAATGCGGGCAAACTGCGCTGTCCCGCGCTGCCAATGCTCGGCAAGGTCGCCGACCAGCCCGATCACCTCGGGATCGAGCAGTGCGTCCAGTTCGACATCCTCGACGGCAAGGCGGTCCATCGCCTGCGCCAATGCCCGCGCCTGCCGCAGCAGCCCCGGCCCCGAGGTCGCGTGGGTATCGGGATCGGCGCAGAGCATCTCGGCCAGCGCCAGCAGCCGCGCGGCAGGATCAGCCGCGGGCGGCAAATCGCCGCCCTGCCCCAGTGGATCGAGCAGCGGGCCCAGCGTCTCGTCGAGATCAAGCTCGCCCACCACCGCCATGCGCGGGAGCAGGAGGCCGCCGCCAGCATCTGTGCTGCTGGCGCGAATGAAGGCCTCGGTGACAATGCGCACCGCGCGGCGGCTCGGCAGGAGCAGGGTCAGCCGGGCAAGGCCGAATCCCTCCTCATGGTAGCGCGGGATCAGGCCGGCCACGAGCGCGTCGGCAAAGCCGCGGTGTGCGGCGATGGAATAGACGTTGGGTTTGCGGTCAGCCACGCTGCAATGCGGCTTCGGTCGGCGCGATCATCTCGGGCGCACCGACTTCAAACCACAGGCCGCAATGCGAGATCCCGTAAAGCCGCCCCTCGGCGATGGCCCGGTCCCAAAGCACGCCGGTCGAAAACGCATCCTGCGGCGCATCGCGCAACAAGCGCTTCGAGACGATCTGGATGCCGGTATAGATGAACGGCGCCACGCGGCCAGCCTTGCGTCGGCTGATCTGCCCTAACGGATCGAGATGGAAATCGCCCCGCCCTGTGTAGTTGAACGCCCGGGCATGGCTGACGAGCAGCAGCAGCGCATCCATTTGCGTCGGATCCCAGGCGGCACTCAGCGCGGCGAACGCGTTCTGCGGGCCATCGAGCCAGACATTGTCGCTGTTGAGGCAGAAGAAGGGATCGGCATCGATCAAAGGCAGCGCCTTGACCATGCCGCCGCCAGTCTCGAGCAATCTCTCGCGCTCGTCGGAAACAGAGAGCTCGGGTGCGCTTCGCTGCGCCAGATGCGCCTCGATCTGCCCGGGGAGGTAATGCACGTTGACCACCGCGCGCGAGACCCCGGCCTCAACCAGCTTGTCGAGGCTGTGGTCTATCAGGGCGCGGCCGTTGACCCGCACCAGCGGCTTCGGCCGCGTAGCAGTGAGCGGGCGCATCCGTTTACCGATTCCGGCGGCGAGCACCATCGCGACATTGCTGGCCAAAGAACGATCGGGGTTTGTCATGCGTTGAAAGTCCCGCCCAGTCGTTCGCGCAGCACCGCCGGCACGTTGGCATTGAACCAGCGCGCAACGGGTGCGAGCGCCGGATGGGCCAGATCACGCTCAAGCAGAGCCCAGACGCGCGGGATGTATTCGAGGTAGCGCGGCTTGCCGTCTCGCTGCCAGAGCCGCACGAATATGCCCACGATCTTGGCATTGCGCTGCGCGCCGAGCCGGGCGTAATCGTCGGCAAAATCGCTATTGGCGCCGCTCGCGGCAATGTAGTGTTCGAGCATCGCCCGCTCCAGCGCCGGATCGACATCGCGGCGCGCGTCCTGCAGCAGCGAGACGAGATCGTAAGCGGCATGGCCGACCAGCGCGTCCTGGAAATCGAGCAGGCCCTGCCTGCCGAGCCCTCCATGGAGCATGATGTTCTCTGCGTGATAATCGCGCAGAACGGTCACGCCGGGCCGCTGGCGCGCCAACAGCGGGCCGAGCACCTCTTCCCACGCCCGCGTCCAACCGGCGAGATCGACACCAAGCCCTTGCACCGGGCAGTACCACTCCACGAACAGTCGCGCCTCGCGCTGGTATTCGGCGAGCGAATAGAGCGTGAAGGGCCCCGGCGGCAGGCGATGCAACTGCACCAGCGCGTCGACGGCGTGGGTATAGACCTCGTGCTCGTCCTGCGGCCAGGCATCAAGATATTCGCGCATGCGGACTTCGCCGAAATCCTGCAGCAGCACGAAACCTGCGCCCACATCCTCGGCGTAGATTTCCGGCGCGCGCAGGCCGTTGGCATCGAGCCAGCGTGCCGCCCGGACGAACGGCTCGGGATCCTCGCCCGGCGGCGGCGCATGCATCAGCATGGCGGTCGCGCCAGGACGGCGCAGACGGAAATAGCGCCGCGCCGAGGCATCGCCGGGGATCGGCTCCACCACGGCGGCGCCCCAGCCGGCAGTCGCGAGAAACGGGTGCGCGCCTTCCGGAAGCGCGTTTTCAGGGGCCCGTGTTGCAGGTGAGGTCACGTCCATCCCCTGCGCTCTAGCCAATCCGGCCCCGCCTCGACAATGGCGACACGCTCATTTTCAAGGATTTCGAGCCTTATCGACAGACAGGTGGGTTCATGCGCGAAACCGCCGGCATGTTCCGGCCATTCCGCGATCAGCACGGCATCGGAGCGGTAGTCGTCAAGCCCGAGCTCCACGGCCTCTTCCGGATCCTCGAGCCGATAGAAATCGGCATGGACAACGCGCAGCCGCAGCGCGGGCGGATCATAGACTTCGATGATCGCGAAGCTGGGGCTCGGCACCTCGCCGGCATAGCCCAGCGCGGCAATGATGGCGCGCGCCAGCGTCGTCTTGCCCGCACCCAGCCCCCCGCTGAGCGCCACGACATCGCCGGGATGAAGCAACGTGGCAATCCGCCGTGCGAGGGAATCGGTCGCGGCAAGATCGGGCAGCGGAATGATCATGCGATAAACTCCTTCACGGAAGCGTCACCATCGCACTGGTCCCTTCGCCCTTTTCCGACAGCAGCTCGAACCTCCCGCCATGGGCCGCGATCAATTGCCGCACCAGCGGCAGCCCGACCCCGCCGCGCCGCTCGACCGAACGGCCATCCGCGCTGATCTTGAGCCCTTCGAGCGCGCGGGCCAGCTGCGCGGGGTCCATGCCCTCGCCGTTGTCAGAGACGACCACCTGCAGTGCCCCCTTGCCCGTTTTGCCTGCCTTTCGGCGCGAGGCTTCGACAAGGATACGCCCTCCTTTGGGCGTTGCGGCAATGGCATTGTCGATCAGCTGACCGAACAGGCGCCGCAGCCGCTTGCGGTCGCCGGTCGCGGTGCCGACGGCCGGACTGCCGCGCAGATCGAGCGTGATCCCGGCCGTGGTCAGCCGCTCAGCCCGTTCGCGCACCACGTCTGCCAACAGCGGGAACAGATCAACCGGCTCCGCGGCGAGTGGCAGCGTCCCGGCCTCGCTCTGCGAAAGGTCGAGCACATTCTCGATCTGCTCGCCAAGCCGTTCGACCGAGGTGAGGATCGCGCTGACGTATTCCTGCGCTTGCGGCGTGAGCTCGCCTGCCATGCCGCTCTGGAGGAGCTCGGCAAACCCGCCGATCGAGGTCAGCGGCGTGCGGAACTCATAGCTCATGTTGGCAATGAAGCGCGTCTTGACCGCGTCCGCCTCGACCAGCGCGGCATTACGCTCGCGCAGCGCTGCCTCGGCCTTTTCGGAGTCGGTGATGTCGAGCACGGTGAGGAGGCCATTACCATCAGGCAGCGGCACCCCGGCTATCGCGAAGGAGCGCCCGTCGGCAAGCAGGATGCGGCCGCTCTGCTGCTTGCGTTCCAATGAAGCAGACTGGATCACCTGCCCGATCGTGCTGACCTGCGCCGGGCGCTTGAGCAACTTGGCCATCCGGCTGAGCAGCGCATCGGCGCGCGGATGCGTGGCAAGAAACTCCTCCTCAAGCCCGAGCTCGCTAGCAAAGCGCCGGTTCCACAGCTGCAGACGACCATCAGGCCCGAATACTGCGAGCGACTCGAACAGGTTGTCGAAAGTTGCCGTGCGGGTGCGCAGCAGCGTGTCGCGCGTGGCCGAAAGCTGGAGCTGCTCGGTGCGGTCCTCGAAGATCATGAGGAGGCCGCCGTCGGGCATCGGTTGCCCGATCACGCGCAGATGCGTGCCATCGCCGAGGTGCCAGGATTCCTCGCGCGGCTCGCGCGAGAGGAACCAGCCCTGCCGCTCGCGCCGCCATTCCGGGAAATCGCGTACCTCAGGCAGCCGCGCGCTGTCGCGCATGCGGTCGAGCACGCGGTCGAATGGCGGGGTATCGACCACCCAGGCCTGCGGCACGCTGAAGATGCGCAAGAACGGCTGGTTGGCAAAGACGAGGTTACGCTTCTCGTCGAACTGCGCGATACCGGCCGAGAGCGTATCGAGCATCTCGCGCTGCGCCTCGCGGAAGCGCCGGAACTGGCGCTGCAGTTCTTCCATTTCCTCGGTATCGACCGCATAGCCCGCAACGCCGTCGTCGCCCAAGGGCAGGTCCGAAACGCGGATCGAGCGCCGTTGCCCGCCGATGGTCGCCGAGACCACCCGCTCGATCGGCAGCCGCCGGCTGAATACCTGTTCGGCAATCCTGGCCGCGCTGACGCCGTCGATCGGCTCGATCAGTTCGGTGCCGGCGGAGACGACATCCGCAGCGCTCGCCGCCCCGACTGCCTTGACGTAGGCACTGTTGACAAGGTGCAGCGCCATGTCCGGACCGCGGAACCACATCGGCAGCGGCGCTGCCTCGATGAGGCCGGCCAGTGCAGAAAAGTCGGAGCGCGCGGAAGTAGCCTCGGCGCGCAGACGGCTCAGTTCGGCCACGCTGTCGCTGAAATCGAAGAACCATACCAGCGCCGCGCCACCGGGCGAAACCTGCGGGTCGGCAAGATGCCCCCGCGCGCCAAGGCTGCGCTTGCCGCCACGCGGGGTGAGAGCAAGCTCGAACGGGGCGCCGGTCTTCTGCGCCTTGCGCACCGCATCGCTGAGCTGCGAGAGTTGCACCTCGTCGAGCCCCTCCTCGCCTGCATCGAGTTCGCTGAGATATCCCGGCACCGCCTCGAGCCCGAACCACCCGGCGAGCCGCGAGGGCCCCTCGATTCGCCCGTCCGCCCGCACCAGGAGAGGCAGCGCCGGCGCTTCCTCGATCATGCGCGAAAGCCGCCGGGCAAGGCGCTGCGTCGCCTCCGCCCGGGCGAGCCGTCCGCGCGCGGAAAGCACCGCCCACGCGGCTCCCAGCGTCCAGGCAGCAAGGACCAGCGCAACGAGAACAAGGGCAAACGGCGGCAGGACCATCGCTACTTGGCTAGGGTGCGGCGCGTCAAAATACAATGTTACACAGGTCACAACCTGTGGGATTGCGGTGGCTTTTGCCGTCCCGATACGAAGAAGGCCCGCGCAGCTGCGCGGGCCCTCCTGACAGCAGCGGCACCAAAAGCCCCTGCGCGTGCCTGAGGCATGGCTCAGTAGCGGTAGTGATCCGGCTTGAACGGACCCTGTTGCGAAACGCCGATGTAGGACGCCTGCTTCGCGGACAGTGTCGTCAGTTGCACGCCAAGCTTGGCGAGATGCAGTGCCGCGACCTTCTCGTCGAGGTGCTTCGGCAGGACGTAGACCTCGTTCCTGTACTGCTCGGCCTTGGTGAACAGTTCGATCTGCGCCAGCGTCTGGTTGGTGAAGCTCGCGCTCATGACGAAGCTCGGGTGGCCGGTGGCGCAACCGAGGTTCACGAGGCGTCCCTTGGCGAGCACGATGATCTGCTTGCCGTCGGGAAACTCGACGAGGTCGGTGCCCGGCTTCACTTCCGTCCACTTGTAGTTCGAGAGCGCGGCGATCTGGATCTCGCTGTCGAAGTGACCGATGTTGCAGACGATCGACATCGGCTTCATCGCCTTCATGTGATCGGCGGTGATCACGTCCTCGTTGCCGGTTGCGGTCACGAAGATGTCGCAGCGCCTGACCGCTTCTTCCATGGTGACGACTTCATAGCCTTCCATCGCCGCCTGCAGGGCGCAGATCGGATCGATCTCGGTGACCATCACGCGCGCGCCGCCCTGGCGCAGCGAGGCGGCCGAGCCCTTGCCGACGTCGCCGAAGCCCGCAACGCAAGCGACCTTGCCTGCGAGCATGACGTCGGTCGCGCGGCGGATCGCGTCGACCAGCGATTCCTTGCAGCCGTAGAGATTGTCGAATTTCGACTTCGTCACGCTGTCGTTCACATTGATCGCGGGGAACGGCAGCTTGCCGTCCTTGGCGATCTGGTAGAGCCGGTGGACACCCGTGGTGGTCTCCTCCGAGACACCCTTGATGTTACGGACCGACGCGGTGAGATAACCGGGCTTCTTCTTCAGGAATGCGGTCAACGCGCGAACGAACTCGATTTCCTCCGCGTTGCTCGGCTCGAACAACGTCTCGCCCGCCTCGACACGCGCGCCCCACAACGCAAACATCGTCGCATCACCGCCGTCGTCGAGGATCATGTTGGCCGTTGTCTCGTCACCCCAGTCGAAGATCGAGCCGACATAATCCCAGTAATCTGCCAGGCTCTCACCCTTCACGGCAAAGACCGGGATGCCGGCGGCGGCGATCGCGGCAGCAGCATGGTCCTGCGTCGAGAAGATGTTGCAGGTCGCCCAGCGGACCTCGGCGCCGAGGGCAACCAAGGTCTCGATCAACACCGCGGTCTGGATCGTCATATGGAGCGAGCCAGTGATCCGCGCACCCTTCAATGGCTGTGAGGGACCGAATTCCTCGCGTAGCGCCATAAGGCCGGGCATCTCGGTCTCGGCAATCCTGATCTCGGCGCGCCCGAAGTCGGCAAGGCCGATATCGGCGATCACATAGTCTTTCCGGGCGTCAAGCACGCTGGCCACGAGGCAGTCTCCAAGATTGCATTTCAAACGACAGAAAGCCCGCCGGAAGGAGGGCTTGCATGCCTCCCCTTAGCGGGCCTCTCGTCAATGCGCAATTAGTATATAAAGAAGTCTTTATATCGCCCTAGAGCAGGCCCGCAACTACTTGCGCCGGGCGGGCAGCGCGGCAACGGCAACCTGGGCCGGGCAGGCCTCGAGCACGACATCAACGCCCACCAGCATCTCCGCGGCCGACATCAGCGCATCGCTGCCGCTCTCGGCCAGTGCAGCAGTCACCTCGCCGAGATCGTTGCAACCATAGCTGGCCTGCTCACCATAGCGGTTGGCCATCCGCACGCTTGTCCGATCAAGCATGTCGAGCGCGCCGACCGAACCCAGCTTGCTGCGCATTTCGCCTAGAATGGCGAGGTTGGCCTTACCCAACGCGGGCCGATGGCGGAGCAGGAAGCGGTCATAGGCCGCCCGGTAGTCGTGCCCGGTGCTGCGGCAGCGCAGCGAACCGACCATGAGCATGACGTCAAGCTGCCTGAGCTTTGCCGCCCGCAGGACGTGCTCGGACCAGCACTGCGGTGCCGCGATGGCGGATGTCGTGGCCGCCACCGTCATGGCGCAAGCGATGGCCCCGCCGACGATCATTCGTCCCAGCTTGCTATGGCGCATGTTCCGAATCTCCCCTCAAGCCCTCCCGGCTTGGGGAACAACTGTCGCCCTCACGCTTTACCCGTTCTTCAAGACACGCGGTGAAGGAGACTTAACCATGCGACAGACCGGTCTGACGGTGGTTGCGCTGTCACACTGCGCGCTTATATCGACCCTCGCGGATCAACGCACAGATCAACAGAAAGAGGATCCTTGCCCATGACTATTGCGGTTGGAGACAAGCTGCCCGACGTGAAGCTGGTGAAAGCCACTGCCGACGGCATCGATGCGGTGCAGTCCGCCGAATACTTTGCCGGCAAGCGCGTCGCGCTGTTCTCGGTCCCGGGTGCGTTCACCCCCACCTGCTCGGCCAAGCACTTGCCAGGCTTCGTCGAGAAGGCCGACGCAATCCGCGCCAAGGGCATCGACGAGATCGCCTGCACCGCCGTGAACGACCCCTTCGTGATGAAGGCATGGGGAGCGGCCGCCGGTTCGGCTGACGTGACCATGCTGGCAGACGGCAACGGCGATTTTGCCAAGGCGCTCGGCCTCACCATGGACGGCACCGGGTTCGGTCTGGGCATTCGCGGCCAGCGTTTCGCCATGGTTATCAACGATGGTACCGTCGAACAGCTTCACATCGAGGCGCCGGGCGATTTCAAGGTTTCCTCGGCCGAGTATGTGCTCGAGAACCTCTGACGTAATAAATCGTAATACTCATGCCGCAGTGCAGCGCACACGGCGCAGCACTGCGGCATGATCTAGCCCGAAAGTCCCGATATTGCGGGCTTGACGACTGTCGAATATTTGCCATCTTTCCTCTCGCTGCACCGCACCATGAGGGCGCATGATGGACGGTATTCGAGTCGGGAAGCGAATTGTTGGAACCCAATCGCCGGTCACGATCGGGTGGGAAAACATCCCCAAGGTCGAAGGCGGGCCTTTGAAACGCCTGTTCTTCACCTGGTTCCAACCCGCGGTCCTCTTCGGGATGATCGCCTTCTGGTACTATGCGCCCAATTCCATCGCCAAAGCCTCGACCGCCATCGGCATCAGTATCGGCTTCCGCCTGCTTCTCCAGATCTTGGAACTGACGAACCCGCGCCATGAAAGCTGGCGGATCACGTGGAAGGAACTGGCGACCGATCTGTTCTATGTCGGGATTTCCTATACGCTGGTGAACCTTGCCGAGAACTACGTCGGCAGCGATGTGGCCATCGAAGCGCTCCAGAAGGGCTTCAACCTCGACAAGTTTGCCTGGTTTACGGGCCTGCCGCTGCTGGTGCAGGCGTTGCTGATCGTGTTTATCTTCGATTTCGGGCAATACTGGATGCATCGCGGCATGCACAACTGGTACCCGCTATGGCTGCCCCATTCGGTGCATCACTACATCACCCAGCTCAACGTCCACAAAGGCGCAGTGGGCAATCCGGTCGAACTGTTCCTGATCGGCCTCGGCATCGGCGGGCTGTTCGATTTCCTGCCGCGCGCGTTCCTGCTGGCGGGTGCCATCGGAATGTCGGTCGGCGCGTATCAGCACATCAACGTGCGCTTCAACAGCCCTCGCTGGTGGCGCTTCGTGTTCAATACGACCGAGCACCACAGCCTGCACCATTCGCAGGACTTTGAAGCGACCCGTAGCAACTACGCCAACACCTTCATCCTGATCGACCGCCTGTTCGGCACCTGCATCGATGGCGAGGCGGAGCTGCTGGGGATGGAAGGCGGCCGCCGCATGTCGATACGCGAACAGATGCTCTATCCCTTCACCGAGGGCTTGAAGGCATACAAAGAGCGCAGGTCGCGCGAAGCGTTCTTCGCCGAACACTCCACAGCTCCCGCAGAATAGCTGATGGCATCGCTCAGCACATCAGGCAAAGCAGCGGTTACCCCCATGGCCGCAAAGGGACCAGCGTGGCGCTCGGTCGCCTGGATCTGGCACATTTGCGGCGAAGTGCCACTGACCGACGGGCAATCGTCCGACGAAACCTTCGCAAAGCTCAATCCGCTTTTCGCGCATTCCGGCACGACCCATGCGCGGATGGGCGACGTGGTCATGGTTACCAAGCGCGACCAGCTTGCGCAGGATCCGCTTTCGGTCGTCGACCACGGCACCCTGCGCATCGAGTCTTCGGAACGGGGCGCGGTGCTGCGCTACCATCTCGTCAGCCGCGCGCTGCTTTACTGTTTCCTCGCCCCGCTGCTGTTCCTCGCGGTCGCCCAGGTTACGGTCTTTCTCGGCTCGCTCGAGAAGACGAACGCCGAGGATAACGCCGGGAAGGACCAGCGCAAAAAGGACAAGAAGGGCGAGATCCAACTCAACCCGGTCGACAAGTTCCTCGGCGCACCCGCTCCGGAAAAACCCAAGGACGACAAGAAAGACGCAAAGAAGGCCGCTGGGGACAAGAAGAAGGACGGCGAGGACGAAAAGGATGGCTTCTCGCCCACCACCGCCTATGTCTTCGCCGGCATTTTCGCGGCCTTGTGGGTGCTGGGCCGCCTGCTCGAGCCGTGGCTGATCAGGCGGCTGTTCGAGCGAACCCTGGCCGGCTGATCATTTCAGCTCAAGGTGTTCGGGTTCATGGCCTTGGTCGAGGCCTTGATGAAGTCGCAAACGAACTTCGCCTCGCCACCCGCTTCGGCATAGACACAAGCCAGCACGTGGAACTGGCTGAAGGAGACGAACCCGAGGTCGGCCCGGCTCGCCCGGCACGTCGCCGCCCCCGCCCCTGACCACGCCCCTGACCCCGTCCGACGAAGTGCGCGACTTAGATCCTGCTGCTACCTGCCTTGCACACGGCTGCCACCAGAGCATCACCGTGCGGCGCAAGCCCGTCATCCGAGGTGAGTACCCTAAGCGGCCTCGGGCAGCTGGCCGAAGCGCCACGGTGAGTGATGGCCGACGTTACCGGGCCAGATCATGCAAGCGATGCGGCCAGAGCAAGCGGCAAGGCGGCAAGCTTCAGCTGCGACCCATCGCGTCTGCCGTTCCTTCCCGTATGCGTGCCGCCTCAATAGCCCATCAGGCTGAGCACTTCCTTGCGGCTGCGGTTGTCTTCCAGAAATGTGCCCATCAGCCGGCTGGTGACCATCCCCACACCCGGCGTGCGCACGCCCCGCCCGGTCATGCAACCATGCTGCGCCTCGATCACCACGGCCACACCGTGCGGCTTGAGGTTGTCCCAGATGCAAGTGGCGACTTCCGCGGTCAGCCGTTCCTGAATCTGCAAACGCCGCGCATAAGCATTGAGCACGCGGGCCAGCTTGGAAATGCCGACCACCTTGTTCCGCGGCAGATAGGCGATCGCCGCCTTGCCGATGATCGGCGCCATGTGATGTTCGCAGTGCGACTGGAAGGGTATGTCCTTGAGCAGGACAAGCTCGTCATAGCCGCCCACTTCCTCGAACTGGCGAGCAAGGTGCGCTGCCGGATCCTCGCCATAACCCTGGCAGTATTCCTTCCATGCACGCGCCACGCGGCGGGGCGTATCGAGCAGACCCTCCCGCTCCGGATCGTCGCCAGACCACCGGATAAGCGTGCGGATCGCCTCCTGCACATGTTCGGGAACGGGGATCTTGCCGGCTTCGCTGACGTCGTCGTCATCGTGCCCGTGGTGGACAGTCATGTCGGAATGGCTCCGTAAGGGTCGCGTACTTACGCCGGACGGCATCACTTGCGCTGGATGACGATTTCGTCCGGATGCGCCACGTTGAGATCGGACCGGAGCAATTCCCCGACCAGATCCGGATCGGCATGGCGCGGATCGAGCAAGCTGACCCGATTGCGCAGACGATCCCGCTCGGCGAGGAGGAGCTTCACTTCGGCCTGGCGCTGTTCGAGCTGCCGGGCATTCTCCGTCCAGGCGAGGACTCCGCTGGGCCCGGCAAGCGCAACGGCTCCCAGCAAGAGCAGTACAACGAGAGCAAAGCTCTGCGTCAGGCTCTCACGAGGTAGCTTGAGGGAAGTCCTGCGACGTTTCATCGGGGTGACAGAATCACACTTGCCCCGCTGATTCAACCGGAAAAGCACAATTGCGCCTGAGGAGGGTACTCCGCGTCCGATCAGAAGGCCGGATACGGGATCCTGTCGCGCAGGCTGATCTCGCTTGCTGAGGCATCGGCGAGGACCGCTTCGCCCGGGCGGTTGCGCGGATCGGTAGAGACCCCGAGCGGCACTGCCACGGCGGATTGTGCCGTAATCCTGTCATCGGAGCCCTGCTGCACGTTCCCTGCCCCGGCGCTGCGCACTCGATAACGCCGCTTGTCTGCGGATTGCCGCGAAGCCGGGGCACGCCCCTGAAGCTTCGTCGGAACACGGCGTGAATGGCTCGCAAGCAGCTCTGCCGCCTTGTCCGAATAGCCAAGCTGGTTCCGCGCAGACTTCGCAGAGAGGCTCGGCCGATCGAGCAGGGCGAGTACACGCGGTGCTTTGCTTGCAGCGCCCGGGCTGACTTCCGGTGCCGCCGCAACCGGCGACACGCCCGGCACAGCGGCCGTTTTGCGTGCCGCACCGGCAGGCGCTTCGGGCGAGCGCATGGGCTTGGCGCGATCCGCAACCGCCACAGCTTCGCGGGCGGCTGGCGCCTGCGCCGCCTTTCGCTCAGGTGCCGCGATGGCGGAGGGCGTCGCCATCTGCACTGGCAGCGTGCCCGGCGGCGTGCCCGCCGGACGCGCTACCGCGGCAGAGCGGGCGCCAAGCTCCGCCGGCAAAGCCTCGGCATAGTCCCATGCCGAAGCGGGACGGCGCATTGCAGTACGCACGTCAGTCGTCAAAACGGTGGTACGCGGCCCCGGGCGCATCACGGGGGGCGCCAGCGAAATCTGCACCGGCTGCGCAGCCGGAGGCGTGGCAACGGGCACCGAAGGCGCCGGAGTGGGAACCGGCGAAGGCTTGCCGCTGACGATCCGGACCGGGGCCAGCAGACCCGCAGCAGCGAGCTGTGGACGTGGCGGAGCGGGCGGTGCCATGGTCGTCACCGCAACGCGCGGAGCATCCGCGGCAGGACGATCAGCGGGCTTCACGGCTGCAACCGCGCCGGCGGCCTTGCCCAGCTTCACCTCGGCAACCGGCTCACTGGCAGTTGGCGCTTGGCCTGCGGAAGCTTCGGCGACCGGCGCCGACAGGCTGGCAAGCGCGACTTTGTGCGCAGGCTCGTGCCTTTGCCGACGACGTTCGCGGCCAGCAGGCGCCGCGCCCGCCGGCGCCGCCAGACCGCCCTCGATCACCCTTTCAGGGGAAATCCCCGGATGGCCGAAACCCGGTTTCGGCAAAATCAACCGGGCTGGTTGGCGAGTCGCAAACCCTCGGTTTGCGGGCTGGGGCGCCGCGCCATGCGGCGCCGAAACGACGTATTCGGCAGACGCCGTTCGCAACAGCAGACCGGCGCCTATCAACACCGATGCAAAACGAAGCGCGCTGAAGGCCATCGAACGCACGGGGTGGATAGCGCGAACGACGGGCACCGGCGCAGCAACAGCCTGCTCGCCTGTCATCACCGGACTTTCAGTGCCAAACCCCATCGCGTGACGAACCCAATCCCCGCCACGATCGTTTCCATGGCCGACTACGGCCGAACACGTAGCCGATTCGCATGAGTCCTTTATGACAAACTTGCCATTAACCTCGTTTCTCTCGAGCCGGTGAATCCGCTCGATCCCGCAGTCCTTGACCAGCGCGAGTTGGCCAACCTAGCGGCAAACGAAAGCGTCCCGGCAGGTCATCTCGATGGCGGCGGCCATCGGCTTGGTCACGTCCATCTACCCCGGCGGCATGATCCGCTCGCCGTGCTGAATCTCGATATCGCCAGCGATTTCTTCTCCGACGCATACCACAAGGCGGCGGCATGTACCGGGCACATGGGCAAACTTCGCGCGGTCTCGGATGCAAGCGCGACCTGGCTGATCGCCGATCGCGACGGCAACGGCGCGCCCGATGCCGATGTCCCGCTTGGCGCGGGTATCACTCTGGTCGCAGCGGGCCTGCTGCTCTAGGGGCTGTCGCCAGTATCAACGGACAGACCAGGCCCCATGACAACAGACACGCCGCCTTTTTCGGGAAAGCTTGAGCCCGCCACCGATCCGGCGTGGGCCGGATGGTACCACTGGGCGGGCAACGATCCATTCGAGGATGATGTCGGCCCGTTCTATGTCCGCAGCGACGATGCGGGCGTGGTCACGGGCTTCCGCCCGACCGCGAAGAACTGCAACGCGCATGGCAGCATCCACGGCGGCTGCATGATGACCTTCGGCGATTTTTCGCTGTTCATGATCGCGAGCGCGACCGGCGAGGAAATGAGCGGGGTGACGGTAACGTTCAATGCCGAATTCGTCGGTCCTGCCCGCGCCGGACAGCTGCTCGAAGCGCGCGGTGAAGTCATCCGTGCAGGTCGCAGCCTCGTCTTCGCGCGCGGGCTGATCACCGCGGACAGTGAACCGGCCCTCGCGTTTTCCGGCACTTTCAAGCGCATTCACGCGCGCTGAACGGAAAGGGGAGGACAGCGTCCTCCCCCGGCCAGAATCAGCCGATGCGCTTGCCCGTCATCGGGAAGCTTCCGAACATGCCCGCCGTCACGGTACCGCTGAGCGCATCACCATCGACCGTTGCGGTGCAATCGAGTTTCATCGGCATCGGTACGGTGATGTTGCTCGACCAGCTGATGGTATTGCCATCGACGGTGCCGCCTGCGATCTCCAAGTTGCCCATCGGCCCCGAATTGCTTCCGCTGAAGCTGGCACCATCGACTTCGACGGTGAGGATCGAGGTTTGATCGCCCATCGGCGAACGGGTCACGCATTCATATTTGCCGGCAACTGACATGGATCTCTCCTGTGTGGTTCTCCCCGCAAGGAACCATGCTGCCTACATTGATGTCAATAGGCTAGGTCCACCAGGCCCCAAACCCGAGCAAGGTTGACCTTGCGCGCGCAACGCCTGACAACCGTCACGTGACAGTTCCCCATCCCGCCTCGATCATGCACGACGGCTTCCTGCTGCTCGGCTTCGCGCTTGCCTTTGTTCTGCTGTTCCGGCGGCTCGGCCTCGGTGCGACGCTTGGCTATCTTCTCGCGGGCGCAGTGCTGGGTCCATTCGTGCTGAACATGGTCGGCGAAGCCGAACAGAAACTGGGCTTTGCCGAACTAGGCATCACACTGCTGCTGTTCCTTGTCGGCCTCGAGCTCGATCCCACAAAGCTGTGGAAGATGAAGCGCGACATTCTCGGCTTCGGCCTGCTCCAGGTTTCGATCTGCGGGCTGGCGCTGGCCGGGGCGATCATGCTCACGACGAGCTTCTCGCCCGCCGCCGCGCTGTCGCTGGGCCTTCCGCTGGCACTCTCGTCGACCGCGCAGGTGCTGCCGATGCTGCAATCATCCGGTCGCCTCAGGACGCGCTTTGGCGAACGCGCGTTTTCGATCCTGCTGTTCCAGGATCTCTCGATCATTCCGCTGATCACGATCATCACGGCGTTGAGCCGCAATCCGGCAGACATCGGCGGTCCGCCCGGCTGGCTGCTCGGGCTCGAGACGGTGGCCGCCATCGCGGGCCTCGTCGCAGCAGGGCGCTTCCTCATCCGACCGCTGTTCCGCCTGATCGGCAATCTGGGCGAGCGCGAGATGTTCATCGTCGCCGCGCTGTTCACCGTCATGGCCGCCGGCGCGGTGATGGAACTGCTCGGGCTTTCGACTGCGCTCGGCGCCTTCATTGCCGGGGTCATGCTGGCCGACAGCCCCTATCGCCACGAGCTCGAGGCCGATGTGGAACCGTTCCGCTCGATCCTGCTCGGCCTGTTCTTCCTCGCCGTCGGCATGATGTTGGATCTCGGCGCCATCGCGCGCGATCCACTGTTCGTGATCGCGATGGCGCTCATGCTGATCACGGTCAAGGCGGCGGTCATGTTCGTTCTGGCGCGGCTGTTCGGCGTGCCGTGGCGCGGCGCGCTGGCGCTGGGCCTCCTGCTCAGCCAAGGCGGCGAATTCGGCTTCGTGCTCTTTGCGCAGGCAAGCCATGCCCTGCTGATCGCGCCCGAGGCCGCCAGCCTGTTTGGCGCCGTTGTCACGCTCTCGATGGCAACGACGCCGTTCCTGATGATGGCCACCCGCCGCTTCCGCGCCGAACCCGTGCCCAAGACCGCCGCCACCCGCGAAGGCCCCAGCAATGATGGCGCCAACGCGCTGATTGTCGGCTACGGACGGTTCGGGCAGGCGGTGGGACAGGTCCTGCAGACGGGCGGTATCACCGTCACCCTGATCGATACCGATGTCGAGATGATCGACGTTGCCGGCACGTTCGGCGCCAAAGTCTATTTCGGCGACGGCACAAGGATCGACATGCTCCGGCAAGCGGGCGCGGCCGAGGCCGAAATGATCCTGTTCTGCATCGATGGAGACCAGCTCGATGCCGCGATGCTGGCCGCGGTGCACGAAGCCTTCCCTCGCGCCGCGGTGTTCGTGCGCGCGTTCGATCGCCGCGCGGTGATCAAGCTGCGGGATGCCCCCGTCACGCTGATCATGCGCGAAACCTTCGAATCTGCCGTCGCCATGGCCCGCGCCGCGCTCGACAACGCCGGTCTCAGCAACGAGGCGATCACGCGCGCCGAAACCCTGTTTCGCGCGCGCGACAGCGAACGATTGGCTCTGCAAGTCGAATCAGGAGATCCCCGGGTGGCGCACGACCGCATCCTGACCGCTCCCGAGCCACAGGAGGTTGAAGGAGCGCCAGGCTAAGTAGTTGCACTTGCATGGACATTCTCATGCAGTCGCATCATCTTATCGATGCATCGGCATGGAATTTCCCATGCATCCGCATCGAAAGGCCCGCCAAGGATGGCCATGCCCGCCGCAACGACTCTTCTGGCCTGGACTCGCCTGCTCCGCGCGGCAGAGCTCTCCAGCCAGCACTGCGCGGCAACCTTGCGTTCACTCGGCCTGCCCCCGCCCGAATGGTACGATGTGCTTCTGGCGATCGAGCGGAGCGGAGCCCAGCGCCCGCGCGACTTGCAGGCCATGCTGGGGACCGAGCAATATGCCCTGTCCCGCCTTGTGAACCGCATGGTCAAGGCCGGTCTGCTGAGCCGGGCGCCCTGCCCCGATGATGCGCGCGGCCACACGCTGCACCTGACGATCGAAGGCCGCGCCATGCGCTGCGCAATGTGGCCGATCTATGCCGAAGCGATCGAAGCCGCGCTTGGCGCACGCGTGGAGGAGGAGGACCGCGCCGCGCTGGCCCGGCTGCTTGCTCCACTGGCCGAACCCGTCAGCGCCTAGCGGTTGCCGCCATGTGCTCGAGCACACGCGTCTTGCTGACCGCTTCGACGTAGTTGGCCTGAAGGTCGAACAGCTCCGCCTCGTGCGTAGCGAGCCAGCCAGATGTCTGCCGGGCGCGCGGGCGCCGCACCCTTGGCCATGGCGTCCCGGTTGAAGGCGTGCCCGGCCGGCAGGGCCGAACCGGCAAGCCCCAACGGCAGGCCAGTCGCCGCAAGTCGGCGTTCGAGCGAAGGAAGTCGGGACAAGGCAGAACCTTGAAATGGCCGAGGGTCTGTCGCCCAAGTCGGCGTGGTCTGGTCACCGGTTACAACGCCTGCCTCCCCGCGCACTTGACAGTCGGGCCTGCCAAGGCAACGGCCCGGGTACCACTCCCAACGAAAGCGAGCGCTTCGTGCCTGCCTCCTTCCGCCCTGCCGCCCTGATCCCGCTCTTCGCCGGCATGGCCCTGCCCTCGCTCGCCCTTGCTGACGAAGCCGCGCCGGACCAGATCGTGGTTACCGGGCGCGGGCTGGACACAACACCCGCTGCAGTGGCTTACAATGTGCAGGACATCGATGCCGACCGCCTCGCCGTCGCCGCATCCGGGCGGCTTGAGGACGCGCTCGCGGCTGCAGCAGGCTTCCAGCAGTTCCGCCGGTCCGACAGCCGCGCCTCCAATCCTTCCGCCCAGGGCATCACGCTGCGCGCGCTCGGCGGCAATGCGACAAGCCGCACATTGCTTCTGCTCGATGGCGTGCCGATGGCGGATCCCTTCTTCGGCTATGTCCCGCTCTCCGCGCTTGCGCCGGAACGGCTTGCCATGGCCCGCGTCACGCGCGGCGGCGGCTCGGGCGCATTCGGTGCAGGGGCGGTCGCGGGCACAATCGACCTTACCAGTGCTGGCCCCGAGCAGATCGGCTTCTTCAACGGCCGCGCCCTTGTCGATGATCGCGGCGAGAGCGAGCTTTCCGCCACGCTCGCGCCCCGCCTCGGCGCAGGCTATCTCGTCGCCTCGGGCCGCTGGGACAGGGGCCGCGGATTCTGGACAACGCCGAAGGACCAGCGCGTCTCCGCCAGCGTGCGCGCGCGCTATGAAAGCTGGTCGACGAGCCTGCGCGCCGTTGCCCCGCTGACAGGCGATATCGAGCTTCAGGCGCGCGTGGCCGCCTTCAATGATGCCCGCACCTTGCGCTTCGCCGGGGCGGATACCGCCGCGAGTGGACAGGATGCCAGCCTGCGCCTCGTCGGCCGGGGGGCATGGCAGTTCGATGCGCTCGCCTACCTGCAGAGCCGTGACTTCAACAACGTGGTGATCAGCGCACGCACCTTCCTCCCGACGCTCGATCAACGCGCAACGCCTTCCACCGGGTTCGGCGGCAAGTTCGAGCTGCGCCCCCCACTCGGCAAGGCGCATGTCCTGCGCCTCGGCGCCGACTGGCGCTTTTCCGAAGGGCATACGCAGGAAGACGTCTACACCGCCGGCCGGATCAGCGGCACCCGCCGCGCCGGAGGCAGCAACCGCGATCTCGGACTGTTCGTCGAGGATGACTGGACGCTTGGCCCGCTGATCTTGACCGCTGGCGCCCGTGCGGATCGCTGGTCGGTGCGGGTTGGCTCGCTTTACCAGATGCTCGGCGGAGCGCCCTCTTCCACACGCTATCCGGACCGCTCAGGCTGGAACGGCAGCTTCCGCGGCGGTGTGGTGGCAAAGCCAGGCGGCGGCCTTGCCCTGCGCGGCTCGGCCTACACCGGCCTGCGCCAACCCACACTCAACGAACTCTACCGCTCCTTCACCGTGTTCCCCGTGGTGACGCGTGCCAATGCCGCGTTGGAAAACGAAAAGTTGCGCGGCTTCGAGGGCGGCCTCGACTGGCACCCGGCGGCGGGCATCTCGTTCTCGGCCACGGCCTTCGACAACAAAGTGCGTGGAGCCATCGCCAATGTCACGATCGCGCCCAATGTGCGCCAACGCCAGAATGTCGGGGCAGTCCACGCCAAGGGCATCGAGCTCGGCGCCGAAGCGAAGCTGGACGCCTTCTCGCTCAGCGGCTCCTTTGCCTATACCGATGCCAAGGTCGAGGCGGCTGGCACCGCGCTCGACGGCAAGCGCCCGGCGCAGACGCCGCGCTATGCGGCCAGTGCGACCGCTGCGTGGCGCCCCTCGCCGCGTACCACCCTCGCACTCACCTTGCGGCACACCGGCGCCCAGTTCGAGGACGATCTCGAGACCGATGCCCTGCCGCCCGCTACCACGCTCGATGCCTATGCCGAAGCGCCCCTCGCCGGCCCGTTCAGCCTTGTGCTGCGGGGGGAGAATCTGTTCGACGAAACCGTCGTCACGCGCAACTCGGGCGGTTCCATCGATCTCGGCACCCCGCGCACGCTCTGGGCCGGGGTGCGTGTTGCATTCCGCTAGGGCAGCAGCGCCACCGGAACCTCGGGATAGCACGTCGCCACATCCCCCAGCGCCGCTTCCAGCGGGCCGAGCCACGGCGCGAACGCCTTCCAGTGCTCGACCGCGTCAGTATAGATCGGCTGCCTGACCTGTTCCGAACTCGCCGTGCGCACCGCGCGGGTATTGCGGTGGAATTCGAGGCAGCTTTCCTCGAACAGCAGGCCCAAACAGGCGAGCAGGCGTCTTACCTCGGCCTCGGTTTCGGCCACCATGCGCTCATAGATCACCCGGTGGACGGCCCCCGGCGCCGCCGCGTCGTAATGCGCCATCAGTCGCACGTAATCACGGTAATAGCGGCCGATCTCTTCGAGATCGTAAGTGAAGGTCTGCCCGCGGGCGAAATGCTGCTTCCAGCCCGAAAAGCAGCACGACATCGGATGCCGCCGCGCATCGACGATCTTCGCGTTCGGCAGGATCAGCCGAATGAGGCCGACATGCTGCCAGTTGTTGGGCATCTTGTCGGTAAACCGCGGCCGCTCCGTCTTGCGGTGGACCCGCGTGCGCTCGATATATTCCTCGCCCAGCTTCAGCCGCTCGGCCGGCCCCAGCGAGCGCGCCATTGCGGAGAAATCGGCGAATTCCCCATCATCCACCCGAGATTGCAGACGCGCTGCAATCACCATCATCTCCGAAAGCTCCATCGTGCCTTCGATCGCGCTGTGACTGGACAGGATCTGCTCGACCAAGGTCGAGCCCGAGCGCGGCAGGCCGACGATGAAGATCGGATCCTCCGCCGGGCAGCCGCCCTCGCCCATGGACGCGATGAACGGCGCGGTGAAGGTCGATGCGGCTGCATCCGCCTCAGCCGAGAGCAGGTCCGGATCGTAGCGCACGAGCGTGCGGCGCAGGCGATTGCCCTTGTCGTAGTGCTCGAACGAGCGGGCAATGTCGCCTGCGTCCTCATAAGCCTTGCCGAGCGAGAAATGGAGGTGGAACAGGTCCTCGTCGCGCCCCTCCTCGCCCACCAGCGCCGCGAGCGCCGCTTCCATTCGCGCGATGTCCTCGCCTTCCAGCTTGACTGTCTTGAGGTTGGCAAGGCTCCACCAGGCCTCGCCCAGCGCAGGTTGCTGCGTGACGGCCTTGCGGTAAGCCTCGATCGCCCCGCCCTGCTCGCCCAGTGTCTTGAGCACGTGGCCCAGGTTCTGCCACAGCAGAGGCTGTTCGGGCTGGGCCGCGAGCATGCGCTCGTAGATCGTGCGCGCCCGTTCCTGATCGCCAAGCCTGACCAGCACCGACGAGAGGATCAGGTCCGCCGCCGCGCCCGCTACCGGGCTCTTCGCCAGCATTTCGGCGTGGACCAGCGCATCGGGCAGGCGGTTTACCTGCATCAGCAGCCGCACGAGGAAATCGCGCGCCAGATCGAACCCGGGCGCAAGCGCGACCGCACGCTCCAACAGCCTGAGCGCCTCGGTCATATCGCCGCGGCGCCACCTGACTTCGCCCTGCATGCGCGTGCCGACAGGATCATCCGGCAGGCGTGCGGCGCGGGCGGCAAGCTTCGCTTCGGCTTCATCCAGCTTGCCATCGTTGATGTCTGTCGCTGCCGCCAGCAGGTCGGGATCGCGCGAAGAGGCATGAACGGCCGACAAGTCGGCACGCCAGGCGTCTTCTTCGCGCCCGGCCTTGCGCAGTTCGGACGCCAGCATGAACCATCCGCTGGCAACCCCCGGCTGTGCCTCCGTCAGCGCTTCGAGCACGGTGATGGCCTCATCGCTCCGCCCCGCTTGGCTGGCCGCCTGCGCGTGTTCCCACAGCACCATCGCCGGACGGCGCGGTCCGCCGGGGATCAGTGCGAGCCGGGCGCAGGCTTCCGCCGGACGGCCCAGGCGGCGCAGGGCCTGAGCGGCAACAAACAGCGCGGGGGGCAACCCGGGTGCAGCACACAGCGCCTCGTTTGCAGCCGCAAGCGCCAGGTCCGGCTTCGTCTCGACTTGCGCCGCAGCGGCATCGAGCGCGGCCCGCAATGCCGCCTGTGCCGGGGCGTTACGTCCCGGCGGGACAGTGTTCCCAATATCCATTGTCAGTTCCGGCCCTCACGCATGCTGCATCATGTGCAGGTTTTGACACAGGTGCAACGGCTCTTGCTCCGACACATGCTGCAAATGCGAAAAAGAATGTTGACTCCTGACAGCAATGTTGCATCTTTGCCCTTTAGGACTTGCGTCAAAGAATGGCGCATTCCGGGGGACAAGACAGACAGATCATGCCGTGTCCAGGCACGGCTCGGCCAGAGTTCGCTACGCGTGCCTGGCCCAAGGTTTTTTCCGCGAACTGCGAAAGCGCAGGCGGGAGGAGCCGGGTGAACGTGCCGTGCAAGCGGCGCGAGAAGGCGGCCAAAGGTCGTTTCGCAGGAACGGACACGAAGGAGCCTTACCGACTGAGTGCATTGATTCAGGGAGCCACATGAGATGAAGAACAAAGCCGGTCGCCGGTCGCACACGCTGAGGGCGCTGTGCCTTTCCACTATCCTTACCGGCGTCGCCGCGCCGCACGCCGGGTTTGCGCAGGAAGCGCTGGCCCCGCAGGCCACTTCCGCCGATGAGACCACGCCCACGGGCGGCTTCGAAGAAATCATCGTGACGGCCACGCGCAAGTCCGAAAGCGTGCAGAAGGTGCCGATCGCGATCCAGGCGCTGGGTTCCGATTTCCTTGCTCAGCGCCAGGTAAAGGGTCTGGCCGATTACGCCGCCCTCCTTCCCTCGGTTTCGTTCGCCGGCATCGGGCCCGGCCGTAGCGAGGTCTATTTCCGCGGTATCGTGCCGGCAGGCGGCGCTTATGCTTCCGCTGGCTACTATCTCGACGAAATCCCCATCACTGGTACCGAAGTACCCGACATCCAGGTCTATGACATGGAGCGCATCGAGGCGCTGTCCGGTCCACAGGGCACGCTGTTCGGTGCAGGCTCGCTCGCCGGCGTGATCCGCTTCATCACCGCCAAGCCCAAGACCGGTTCATTCGAACTGGGCGTCGACACCGAGGTCAACAAGTTTGGCAAGGGCGCGTTCGGCGGCACGATCAAGGGCTTTGCCAACATTCCAGTCAGCGACAGGCTCGCGATCCGCGCGATGGGCTACTACCGCAAGGAAGGTGGCTACATCGACAACGTCGACAACAAGGGCCAATTTATCAGCGGTACCACCGAAAACCCCCTGCAGCCGAACCCGCGCCCCGCCGTGCTCAATCTTGGCGACGATAATCCGCTGACTTCGTTCACCCTCAGCAATGCTTCGATCGCGAAGAAGGATTACAACCCGGTGTACGAGTACGGTGGCCGTCTCTCGATGCTGTGGGAAGTTGCGGACGGCTGGGAAGTTACCCCGTCTATTACGGCGCAGCGCCAGATTTCCTATGGCTACTTCGGTTTCGATACCCGCGTCGGCGATCTGCAGGTGCACGACTACGACCTGACCCGCAACGACGACCGCTGGTATCAGGCTGCGCTCACCATCCACGGCCATATCGGCGATTTCGATCTCGTTTCGGCGACCGGCTACTATCACCGCAACCGCAAGATCAACAACGACTACACCTACTACACGGTGACCTATGACAGCTTCGGCGCGGGCTATGAGAGCTACCTGCAGTTCTTCGACAAGGCGGGCTGCACAGGTTCGGGCGCAACGTTCAAGTGCACGACGCTGATCAATCCCAACCAGTATTATCGAGCCAACAACACCAACAAGAAGTTTACACAGGAAATCCGGCTGACGACGCCGAAGACCTGGCCTTTCGATGTCACGGTTGGCGGTTTCTTTCAGCGCCAGAAGAACAACACCAACGACTTCTATGCCATCCGGGGCCTTGCCGATATCGCCGGCTACACGGCTGCTGGCGGCGGCGATACCAACTTTGCCGGTTTTGGCATTCCCGAGGCGCAGGGCGGCACCATGATCCTCGGCACGCCGGCAGTGCGCGAGGATGGTTTCTACATCACCGAGAACGACACGCTCTACCACGATACGGCGATCTTTGCCGAAGGACATTACAACATCCTGCCCGATGTGAAGATCACCGGCGGCATCCGCTATTTCTGGACCGACTACCAGATTGCCGGTTTTGCCGGCGTCGCAAGCTCCGCGGTCAATGCTCCGTCCATCTTCCTGCCCACCGGCGCAACCGGCTGTCCGCTTCCGCTCACCGGCGCGCGGCTTGAATGCCGCAACACCAACGCGCTCGATCCGCAAAGCATTGGTCGCTACAGCGAGCAGGGCCAGACCCACAAGGTCGTGGTCGACTGGCAGATCACCCCTGACAACCTGATCTACGCCAACTACTCGACCGGCTTCCGTCCCGGCGGCTACAGCCGCCCGCTACGCATCCGCGCAACCGACACCCAGCCTTCGGTGGTCGTGGCTGCACCGCCGTTCAAATCGGAAACGCTGACCAACTTCGAGATCGGCATCAAGACGACGTGGAACAACGTGTTCCGCTTCAACGCCGCCATCTATCTGGAAAAGTGGAACAATATCCAGTATACCGTGGTTGTCGCCGGCGCGCAGGGCGCAGGCTACACCGGCAACGCCGGCAAGGCCGAAGTGAAGGGCATCGAGTACGACGCCGACCTGCGGCTGGGTAAATTCACGATCACGACCAGCGGTTCGTACAACGACGGCAAGCTGAAGGGCAACTTCTGCAACTTCCGTGCGGATCGCGCCGCCGCCACGATCGCGCAGCTCCCAACCTGCGAGGCTGGCACATACGTCGATGCCAATGGCCAGATCTTCGACGATCCGGACCAGGGCACCAACATCGTGACACCAACTGTTGCGGCATCTGATGGCACCCGCTTGCCGCGTCAGCCCAAGTTCAAGGGCACCACCACGATCCGCTACGACACGGATATCGGGGACTACAAGGCCTACTTCCAGGGCGCCGCACTCTACCAGACTGGTGCGACGCAGGATCTCAACGAGACAAACGCCTTTTATCTCGGCAACACGCCCGGCTTCGTGAGCTTCGATTTCGGCGCTGGCGTACGCAAGGATCACTGGACGGCGGACATCTTCATCCAGAACGCCTTTGATCGCCGCGGCCAGCTGACCCGCAATACCTTCTGCTCGATCGCTGTCTGCGCGGGTTCCTCGCGCACCTTCACGATCCGGCCGCAGTTCTTCGGCCTCAAGCTGGGCTATCGCTACTGACAAGGATTTCGAGAGGTTCAGAGCAGACTGGACGTTTCATACCCTGCCGAAAGGCAACCTACCCCTCGCGGTTTCGGCCGCGGGGGGTTTTTGTTTGACCGCGCACGCCCTGCATCAGCCATCACTCCCGCGCAGATGGGAGGCCAGAGCGGCACACACAGCACACGCGTCTCCGCGCTCCCGCCTGCGCGGGAATGACGAAGAGCGGGGGCAAGAAGAAACCCCTCCCGCCAGCGCGAGAGGGGTTCACCAAGTCCTAGCAAAGGGCCGAAATCAGCCCGGCGTCATCATGCCAGAGACATCGGCAAGCTGCGCAAGCGCTTGCCCGTCGCATCCTTGATGGCGTTGGCAATCGCAGGGATCACCGGCGGCAGGGTCGGCTCGCCCAGCCCGGTCGGCGGATTGTCCGTCACCACCCAGGTGATCGCCACATCGCCCGGAGTCTGGTTGATGCGGATCAGCGGGAAATCACCGAAGTTCTCCTGCGTGACCGCACCGGCCTTCTGCTCGATCGGCTGCCACACCAGCGCCTGCGCGATGCCGTCGATCACCGCGCCCTGCATCTGATGCTCGGCATTGAGCGGGTTGATCACCTGGCTGCCGATGTCACCCGCCACCCAGACCTTGTCGATGGTGACCGCACCGTCCGCGACGGTCAGGTCCACAATTTCCGCAAAATAGCCGCGATGGCTGAAATAGAACCCGAAACCGCGCCCCTTCCCAGCCGTGGCCGAGCGCTTCCCGGTCCAGCTCGCGAACTTGCACACTGCCTCGACCACGCCGCGCGCGCGCGCGGTGTCGAACACCGGCTCGTCGGGATCGGAAGAGGGGAACTGCCGCGGCGCACCCAACGTCTTGATCATAAGCGAGGGCAAGTCGGTGCTCGCCGCTTCGGCAACCTCGTCAAGGAAGCCCTGGAAGACAAAGGCTACCGCGTTCGCGGTCGGCGCGCGCAGCCAACCCGTGGTCACGTTGGTCTTCAGGTAGGAGACGCCGTAATGCACGTCGGACAGCGCCGGCCCGGGGAATTCGCTCGCAAGCATCCCCGCCGCGCGCATCGGCTTGCCGTTCGCACCGAAGGTGATGAAATGGTCCTTGAGCGCCACCAGGGCACCGCTCGCGTCGATCCCAGCGGTCATGCGGTGCCACCCACCGGGCCGGAAGTAGTCGTTGCGCAGGTCATCGGTGCGATCATAGAGCAGTTTGACTGGCCGGCCCGGCAGCGCCTTTGCGATGCAGGCGGTCTGGATCATGAAGTCGCTCATCAAGCGCCGGCCGAACCCGCCACCGATGCGTGTCATGTGGATTGTCATCGAAGCCGGATCGATCCCCAGCACCTTGGCAACATCGCCGCGCGCCGTGCCGGGATCCTGCGTAGGGGCCCAGAACTCGAGCGTGCCGTCCGGATGCCACAGCGCCGTGCAATTCTGCGGCTCGAGCGTGGCGTGGGCGAGGAAAGGATAGGCATAGTCCGCCGTCACCACCTTGGCCGCACGCGCCAGTGCCGCATCGGCATTGCCCGCCTTGAACAGATCCGCCGCGGGCGCGGCGCCGAGCAGAGCCTTGGCCTGCGCGGTATAGCCGTCGGTCGAGAACCCGTCGAAGCCTGCCGTATCCCACTCGACAGCCAGCTTCTCCCGCGCCTTGTGGACGCGCCACCAGCTGTCCCCGACAATGGCGACGGCGTTGTGCTTGCCCGCCGGAATCTCGCCATCGGTGATCGGCACGACCGCCAGGACGCCCTTTTCCTTGCGAACGGCGGCATCGTCGAAACTCTTGAGCGTCCCGCTGATCACAGGGCACTTCACCATCGCAGCATAGAGCATGCCCGGCGAGTGTGCATCGATGCCGAACAGCGGATCGCCGCGCACGATCGCTGGTGTATCGACGCCCTTCATCGGCTTGCCGACGATCCTGAAGTCCTTGGGCGACTTCAGCGGCACTTTCTCCAGATCCGGCGCGGCCATCTTCGCCGCCACCGGCGCAAGCGCGGCATAAGTGATCGAACGGCCGCTCGCCGCGTGCAGGACCTTGCCCTCGCCCGTCGTCAGGCTGGAAGCGGAGACACCCCACTGCTGCGCCGCAGCGGCGATGAGCATCGCGCGCGCGCCCGCACCTGCCTGCCGCGCGGGCAGCCAGTTGAGCGGTGTCGTCATGCTGCCGCCGGCAAACTGGGGGCCATATTTGGCTCCGTCGTCATCGGCCTGCTGGATCTTCACCTGGCTCCACGCGACGTCGAGTTCCTCGGCGATCAGCATGGGCAGCATGGTTTTCACCCCCTGCCCGATCTCGGGGTTCTTCGCGAGGATCGTCACCGTGTTGTCCGGGGCGATGCTGACAAACACACCGAGCATGGCAGGCACGGCGGCGCCCGGCGCGGCCGCGAAAGCAAGCTTCGCCTCGAAAGTCAGGGCGGCGCCGCCCGCAAGGCTGGCGGCGAGGAAGGAGCGGCGGGAAACGGAGACGGCGTTCATGCGGCAGCTCCCGAAATGGCTTTGCTTGCCTCGGCGATGGCCTTCTGAATGCGCAGATAGGTGGCGCAGCGACAGATGTTGCCCGCCATGCCTGCGGTCACTTCATCGGCGGAGGGCTTTGGCGTTGCCGTCAGCAATGCTGTCGCCGACATGATCTGCCCGGCCTGGCAATAACCGCATTGCGGCACATCAAGCGCGGTCCACGCCTCGACCACCTTGGCGCCAACCGGTGAAGCGGCAACGCCTTCGATCGTCACGATATCCTTGCCAGCGGCATCGGCGAGCGGCGTCTGGCAAGAGCGCACCGCCTCGCCGTTGAGGATCACCGTGCAGGCGCCGCACAGGCCGGCGCCGCAGCCGAACTTCGTGCCGGGCATGCCCAAATCCTCGCGCAGCACCCAAAGCAGCGGCTTGTCCGGTTCGACATCCACGGTGCGGGGCTTGCGGTTCACGGTCAGCGAGATCGCCATGGCGGTCCTTTCGAGAAGCCGGGGCGGCATGGGCACGCCAGACCGGCAAAGTCGGGAGAGATGCTAGCCTGTCCTGCCCTGGATACAGCACAGTATCGATCAGGGCCCGAACGGGTAATAATCACGTTTTTTCAGATAGTTGAAACAAACGAGCGAAACTCTGTACAAACTTGCGGATTCCGTCAAGAGCGATTTACCGGAAGGGCAGGCTGGCGACACTTCAAGCCGCATGCTAGGCCCGTCCCATGGATCGCGATACCTCCACGCAGGCAGAGGAGCCCCGCGAAGCCGGTATCGCAGTCGATGAAGCCATGGCCAGCGGCGCTCGTCCCGGCACTTACGCACGGGGCACCGAAACGGTTGGTGTCATCCTCAAGGCCGCACATGATGTGCTGATAGAAGAAGGCGCCAGCGCCTTCACCATCCGCCGCATTGCCAGTGCGAGCGGCATGAAGGTCGGCAATGTCAGCTACCACTTCCCGCGCAAGGAAATGCTGATCAAGATCATGCTGGACGAGTTGCTCGATAGCTACGACAAGCTACTCGAGAGCGAAGTCCGCCAGCCCACGATCTCTCCGGAAGACCGCTTGCGCCTGATCGTGAAGCTGTGCCTCGATGATATCGCCGGCAAACGCACTACGCGTCTTTTCACCGAGCTATGGGCGCTGGCCAACCACAATACCTTCGTCGCCGACCGTGTACGCGCGTTCTACCAGCGGGTGCACGATTTCATCGGCGAAGTGGTCACCGAGCTCAATCCCGCCCTGTCGCCGGACCAGGTTCACACGCTTGCGCTTTACATCAGCGCCTCGATGGAAGGGACGACCCCCTTTCTCGGTTTCGAGAAGCCCTGGGCCGACAAGATGCCGCAGATCACCGGGATTGCTGCTGAAGCGATGGTGGCGCTCGTTAAATCGATCACCCCCGAACAGATTGCGCAGGTGCGTTAAGCCGGGATGCTCCAGCTGCCAAGCCTGGCCGTTGCTCGGCACAAGCCGGCATCGCGAACCTGGTCATTGAGACCAGCCTAGTCATTGAGGCTGGGCAAAAAATCCCCGACAAAGCGCTTGACTAAAACTGGACACTCGTCAAAACTTTCTCGCAACTGCACAACGCGCAGCGGCATGCTCGCCACCACCCGATGCCGCAAGGCCCGGGCCAGGCTGGAATTTCCGTCAGTTCGCGTTCCTGCAGATCGAAAGGTTTAGGCGTTTCAGGCAGAAGGGGCCAGGCCAGATGAAGATGATGAAGGTTCAGGGCAAATCATCGCTCTCCGTCATGGGCAGGAACACCGCTGCGGCTGCCTGCGCAATCGCTTTGCTGGGCAGCATTTCCAGTGCCCACGCGGCCGATCCGCTTCAGCCCGATCCGGAGCTCGAGGCCATCACGCTGCCCGCGCCCAAGCCCAGCTGGGTCTTTGTCGAGCGCGGCTTCGTCGTACCCGGCAACACGATCTACGACACCGAGACAGGCAAGATGCTCGGTCAGGTCGAATCTTCGCATCTCTCGGACCTCTCGCTGGATCCCGCCGGCAAGGTCTTCTATGTGTCGGAAAGCATCTGGTCGAAGGGTTCGCGCGGCACGCGGCAGGACATGATCACGGTCTATGATGCTGCCACACTCAAGCTCAAGAGCGAGATCGCGATCCCCGGTCGCATCCTGATCGGCAGCCGCAAGTACAACTTCGTGATCGGCGAGGCCGGCAAGACGGCCTACGTCTACAACCTCGATCCCGCTTCGTCGGTCAACGTCGTCGATCTGGTGAAGGGCAAGTTCGTCAAGAAGATCGAGCTTCCCGGCTGCGCCAGCCTGATGCCGGTCGACGGCGTCGGGTTCTCCGCGCTCTGCTCTGACGGCTCGCTCGCCACGGTCAAGACTGCGGGCGCCAAGCCCGAGATCACCCGCTCGGCGCCGTTCTTCTCGGCTACGAACGATCCGATCTTCGACAACTTCGGCTACAACGGCCCCAAGCAGGAAGCCGTGTTCGTGACCTATACCGGTCAGGTCTACACCGCAAAGCTCGGCGCGACGCCCACGATCTCGGAGCCGTTTTCTATCCAGGCCGCGGCGGGCGTTTCACCAGCGGATACCAAGCCGCTCGATGTCCACTGGTACCCCGGCGCACGGCAGGGCGTTGCGCTCCATTCTGCCTCCGGGCTCGCCTTCGTCCTGATGCACACCGGTGAATACTGGACCCACAAGGAGCCCGGCACGGAAGTGTGGGTGCTGGACGTGGCGGCCAAGAAGGTCGTCAAGCGCATGCCGCTTGAAGAGCCGGCAACGGCGGTTGCCGTCACCCAGGAAGCCGCTCCGAAGCTGATCCTTGGCGGTGAAAACGGCACACTTCTCATCCTTGACGCCATGACCGGCGAAGAGAAGTTCAAGCTCGAGAAGTCTGCCGGCGGCGTGCTGCGGACACTGGAGCCCTGATGGCGGACGGCGGTGCCTTGACCTTGGCGGCACTCGGCGGGACGGGTCTCGGCGTTCTGGGCCTTGCTGGAGCTATGGGCGTCGGCCTCGTGTTCCTGCAGGCCGCGCTCGCCAAGCTTCGCCATCGGGAATTGCTGTCCGGTGTCATCGCCAACTACCGTCTCCTGCCTTCGGCGCTCGTCGGTCCGGCAGCCCTGCTTCTCGCGCCTGCCGAACTTGCCGTCGCGCTAGGTCTGCTGCTCGGCGGACAGGCTCTCGCGGCACTGGTTGCCATTGCGCTCTTGGTAATCTTCGCTGCCGCCATGGGGATCAACATTATTCGGGGTCGGCGCGAGATCGATTGCGGGTGCGGTCGTTCGCAGCTCCGCCAACCGCTCAGCTGGCTGCTTGTGGTGCGTAATCTCGTGCTCGCAGCCATCCTCGTGCCTAGGGTGCTTCCGGGTGCGCCCCCAACAGGATCCGAACTCGCCATCGCGTTCGCCGGTGGTCTCGCGGTTTTTGTTATCGTTCAGCTTTTCAACGCCATCGGGGCGCTTGCGGCATCGCCGCTGGCCGCCTCGCGGAGGTAACCGAATGTTGCAAGCCCTGCTCGTCTCGACGGTTCTGTCGTGGGTGGTCATCCTCCTGCTGGGTGTGGCGCTGCTCGCGCTCGCCCGCCAGGTCGGCGTGCTGCACATGCGGGTTGCTCCGGCCGGTGCGCTGACGACTTCGGCGGGCCCTGCTGTTGGCAGCGCGGCTGCGGCCATTCCCGCCACCACGATCGACGGCAAGGCAACAACGGTCGGCGGCCATCTGCACGGCGTGCCGCTGCGGCTTCTCATGTTCGTCTCGCCCTCCTGCCCGCTGTGCAAGAACCTCATCCCGATGGCGAAGTCCTTCGCACGCGATGAGCGGGTCCAGCTTGTCTTCATCGGCGACGATGATGCTGCGGCTCAGCGCCAGATGATCGCGGAGCACAGCCTTGGCGGCTATCCGTTCATCAACGGCCCGGAAGTCGGACAGGCCTATGAAGTGGCGAAGCTGCCCTATGCCGTGCTGATGGACGAGCACGGCACGATCCTCTCCAAGGGCCTCGTCAACAGTCGCGAGCATCTCGAAAGCCTTGTCATCGCTCACGAAATGGGCATCCATTCGGTCCAAGACTATATCGGCAAGCTCAAGGCTGTCGCCAATTGATCGCCCTTATCCCATCCAACGAATACGGTTCCAGCGTACTACAGGGGACAAGCTCATGAAGACCTTCAATCCCGACGCCATGGGCGAAAAGCTGCTCCGCCGCTTTGCCGGCGGCACCTCGCGCCGCGGCATCCTTGCCCGGCTCGGTCTCGCGCTGGTCGCCGCGCCGGTCTTCCCGGTGCTGCCGGTCAGCCGCGCCGGTGCGGCCAAGCCGGATCGCTCACCCGAGGCGAAGACCACGTTCGCGCGCAATGCGCAGAGCAAGGACGACACCAAGTGTGACTATTGGCGCTACTGCGCGATCGACGGCTCGCTCTGCTCGTGCTGCGGCGGTGCGCTTAACCGTTGCCCGCCGGGCGCGGAGCACTCTCCCGTGTCGTGGGTCGGCACCTGCATCAATCCCGATGACGGCCGAGCCTACCTGATCGCCTACCGCGATTGCTGCGGCAAGGCCTACTGCAACAAGTGCGATTGCGACGGCACCGACCGCGAAACACAGCTCTATGTCCCGCAGCTCAACAACGACGTCATCTGGTGCTTCGGCACATCCAGCATGGAGTACCACTGCTCGACCGCGGTGCTTGTCGGCACGGCCTGACGAGACGGGTCAAACGGGGGTTCCGGCACGCGGCGAACAGGGCTAAGGGAAGGCGTATGAACAAGCGCATGGGCCTGATTACCGCAGCAACGTTGCTCAGCGCGCTCTCGCTCGGCACGCTGCGTGCGGCCGAGCCGGACAATCATTCGCCCGATATCCCGGCGAATGTGCGCGCCATGATGGTGGACCCCGAACTCGCGCAGAGTGATTTTATCGAGCAATGCGCGGGCTGTCATGGCGTTCGCGGCACCACGGCCCCGGCCCATCTTCCCGTGATCAAGGACCGCGTCGGCTGGTTCATGTGCACGCCTGAAAGCCGCGCCTATCTGCTGCGCCTGCCCAATGTCGCGCACAGCCGCATCACCGATAATGCGCAGCTGGCAGACCTCGTGAACTATATGGTCTTCGTGCTGGGCGGCAAAAGTGTGCCGGCGGGCACCAAGCCGTTCACCGGTGAGGAAGTCGCGCATGAGCGCCAGTTCGCGCTCACCAGCGGCTCGCTGAAGGCGGAGCGGCTGCGCCTTGCCAATCAGGCGATCGCCAAGTGCCGCGCGCCCGCCTCGCTGCGCTTGCAATATCCGGGCGCCAAGCAATGAGCGTTCAGAGTTGGATCGCCCACGATGATCGCAGCATTCTCGGCCTCCTGATCGAGGGCGCGCTCGCCGGCGTGGAAGGCGTGCTCGTCACCCTGGTCGGGATTGAAGGTGGCTCCTCGCGCGGGATCGGCGCACAGATGGCCGTGCTCGCCGATGGCCGTAGCGCCGGTTCCTTCTCCGGCGGCTGCGTGGAAGCTGCCGTGATTGCAGAGGCACAAGACGTCCTGGCGCGGGGCTATGGCCGCACGGTGCGCTACGGCACCGGCTCGCCCTACCTCGATATTCGCCTGCCCTGCGGCGGGGGAATCGATCTCCTGTTCACGCCGCGACCAGATCCGGCGGTCATTGCCCAAGTTCTCGCCCGGCTTGAGGGTCGCAGGGCCGCCGCGCTCCGCCTCGGCGAAGGCGGCGCCGCTCTGTCCGACACGCCGGGCGCACACGGCTTCCAGCGCGTCTACGCACCGCAGCTCCGCCTTGTTGCGCTCGGACACGGCGAAGACCTCACCGCCCTCGTCCGCCTCTCGCGCACCTTCGGCCTTGTGGTCGAGGCCTATGCCCCTGCTACCGACCGTCACGCGGCGGACGAGCCGGGCATCACACCGCTGACGAGCCGCACTGCACTCCCGCATCTGCTCGGCGATCCGTGGACGGCTTTCGTGTTCCTGTTCCACGATCACGATTGGGAGGAGCACCTCCTGCCCCTCGCTCTGGCGCAGGACGGGTTCTACCATGGCGCCGTCGGCAGCGCGCGCACGCACCGCGCGCGGCTCGCTGGTCTGCGCACAGTCGGCGTCCCGCAGACCAGCCTCGACATGCTGCGCGGCGGGATCGGCCTCATTCCTGCGACCCGCGATCCGGCAACCCTCGCGCTCTCGATTCTCGGCGAGCTGGTGCAGGACTATCAGGCCTGCGCAGGCATGCCGGGCTGGAGCGGGCGCGCCCCGGGCCGGCTGGGGCATGATCCCGCCGCGCATGTCCCTACCCGCAGCTGACAGGCTCTTCACCGGCATCGCGCTCGTTCTGCTCGCGGGCGGACAATCGTCGCGCTTTGGCGGACCCAAGTTGATCGCCCCGCTCGGCGGCAGACCGCTGGCACTCCATGCCGCAGGGATGCTCGCCGCATTGCCCTTTGCGGCCCGCTACGCCGTGGTCGGGCCGGACGTGCCAGACCTTGCTGCGCTCGGCTATCAGACAATGCCGCTGTCGCCCCCAGGCGCCCTTCAGGCGCAGTCTCTGGCCCTAGGCGTTGCCGCAGCAGCGGCGGGTAGCGCGAGAGCCATACTGGTCGCGCTGGCCGATATGCCGTTGGTGCCGGCCGCGCACATCCATGCGCTTGTCAGCCGCTTCAATGGCGACCGCATCGCCACATCGGCCGATGGCGTGATCCTGCCGCCCGCCATCTTCGGCGCGGCCCACTTCCCTGCTCTCACCACACTTGACGGCGACCGTGGCGGCGCCGTGCGGCTGAAGGGCGCCCCTGCCGTGGCAATGGATGCGAGTCTGGCGCTCGACGTGGACCGCCCCGAAGACCTCGCCCGCGCCGAGTCCCTGCTCCAGCGAGCTTTCGTCACGCCCCGCAAGCGCGGCTCCTGAGGGCGGCGGGCACAGTCTATGCCGCCCGGAGTTCCCGCCTGCACGCGAATGACGAGGTGTTTGAGATCAGAGCAGCGCCCGGTCCACTGCCTTGTGCCAACCGGCCACGAGATCGCTGCGCAGTGCGGCGCCCATCTTCGGCTCGAAGCGGCGGTCACTGGTCCAGGTCGCCTCCAGCGCGGCGAGATCGCTCCACACGCCGGTTGCAAGGCCTGCGAGGAACGCGGCGCCCAGCGCGGTCGTCTCGACACTTGCCGGCCGCTCGACGGGGGCGACCAGCACATCGGCAAGGAACTGGCCGAGCCAGTCGTTGCCGGCCATTCCGCCATCGATGCGCAGCGCGCCATCGCCGGGGTTGGCGTCCTCGCGCATCGCATTGATCAGGTCGAGCGTCTGGTAGGCCACCGATTCCAGAGCCGCGCGCGCCAGATGCGCCTGCGTTGAATCCAGCGTCAACCCGCAGATCAGTCCGCGCGCATCAGGGTTCCAATGCGGCGCGCCCAGCCCCACGAAGGCCGGCACCATGTAGACACCGTGGTTGTCCGGCACGCGCACCGCCATATCGTGCGTGTCAGAGGCATGGGTGATGATCCTGAGGCCATCGCGCAGCCACTTGACCGCCGCGCCCGCCACGAAGATCGCGCCTTCGAGCGCATAGGTCGTCGCGCCATTCAATCGGTAGCCCACCGTCGTCAGCATGCGCTTCTTCGAGGGGATTGGCTGGTTCCCGATGTTCATCAGCGCAAAGGCGCCAGTGCCGTAGGTCGACTTGGTCATGCCCGGCCGGAAGCAGGCCTGCCCGAACAGCGCGGCCTGCTGGTCGCCCGCCATGCCCGCAATCGGAATCGCGCGGCCGAGAATCGCCGGATCGCTGGTCCCGAAGATGTGGGAGTTATCGTGGACCTCCGGCAGCACGGAGGCGGGAACGCGCAGCAGGCACAGCAGTTCGTCATCCCATTGCTGCTTGCCGATATCGAACATCAGCGTGCGCGAGGCATTGGTCGGATCGGTCGCATGGACCTTGCCGCGGGTCAGCCGCGACAGGAGGAAGCAGTCGATCGTGCCGAAGGCGAGCTCGCCGCGATCCGCTGCCGCGCGTGCGCCGGCCACTTCGTCGAGGATCCACGCCAGCTTCGTGCCCGAGAAATAGGGATCGAGCAGCAGCCCGGTCTTCGCGGCAAACAGAGGTTCGGCTCCGTCCGCCTTGAGCCTCGCGCAGGTATCTGCCGTACGCCGGTCCTGCCAGACGATGGCGCGGTGGATCGGCTTCCCCGTCGCGCGGTCCCATACCGCCACCGTCTCGCGCTGGTTGGTGATGCCGATAGCGGCGATATCCGCCACGTCGATGGCGGCCTTGGCCACCGCCTCGCGCAGCACGGCTACCACGTCCTGCCAGATATCCTCGAGATCATGCTCGACCCAGCCCGAGGCCGGATAGTGCTGGGGAAATTCGCGCTGCGCGACCGCGATCGGCTTGGCGGCGGCATCGAACACAATTGCCCGGCTCGACGTGGTGCCCTGGTCGATGGCGAGAATATAGGGGGGCTGCATGGGTCTCCTCTCGTGGCCTTGCGCCGTTTGGCCATGCCTATCCAAGCGGCGCGCGCACCGGAAGCGCCGTTTGAACGAAACCCATAGAATTTTGATATCGTCAGAGGCTCACAAGGCCCAAAAAGCCTCAGGCGTCGAGGCGGAAGTGGAACACCCGGCTCGGGCCGTCTTCAGGCAGGACATAGAGCTCGCGGCCCTCGATCGCCATGCCCTCGCCGGTGATCGGCCCGCCGCGGCCGAACGGACGCACAGTGCCGATGAAGCCGGCCCTTAGCGAGCGGGTGACGCGCATCCTGGCAGGATCGATCCAATCGATCGTGCCTTCGAGCCAACCGATGTTACCGCCCGCGACCAGTTTTCCGCCGACGAACTTCATGTCCTGAAAGTGCGTCGCAGACGGGTTCTTCACCACGCGTACCGGCTGCACGCTGCGGGCCAGATCGAACTCGTAGAGCATCCGGCTGTCCCAGTTGCCAGCCACCAGCCGCGTACCCTCCGCCGCCACACAGCCGATATGGTCGGCGACCGCAATCCGGCGCCGGACCGCGAGCGTCTTGGCATCGATCTCCATCAGGACCGCCGAGCTGTCCGGTCGCAGCTCGGCCACCGGCACCCATAACGATCCGCCCGAGAGTGAAAGGCCGCCCGGATGGTAGCGCGCCCCGTCGGTGAGATCGATCCGTCGCAAGAACCTTCCGTTTGCGCGGTCGAACACATGGAGGAACGCCCGGTTCCGGTTATGGTCGACGGAAGTGATCCAGACATGGACCGGATCAAGTGCAAGGCCCTGAACATGGAAGACCTCGCCCTGGAGTTGCAGCGCTCCGATGAGTTTGCCGTGCTCAAGGGCAGTGCCCGAAAAACCGGGCGATGCCGCTACCGAAAGACTCGAAGCCAGATGCAAGATTGCCATCAATCCGCTGCGCAGAAGCTTGCCGATCATCGCCGTAATGCTTTCCGAAGCCCTGGGGTTTCGGCCGCGCATTGACGCGATACGGAGTAAGATCGGTGGCAATTCGCGAAAATTGCCCCATTACTGCAATACTACCGGCTTCCCCGGCCTTATCCAGAAGACATTACTTGGGGAGTGCGGCCTTTTTGCCACTACCGGGACGCTGATAGACCAGCTTCCCGCCAAGGAACGTCATGTCGACCGAGCCGGTGAGGAACGTCTCCATCGGCGCGGTCAGCGGATCGAAGGGCAGCACGATCATGTCTGCGAGCTTGCCCGGTTCGATCGTGCCCTTCTCGTTCTCCTCCCACGAGAGGTAGGGGCCGTTCGCCGTATACATGCGGATCGCCTCTTGCCGGGTCACCGCTTCCTCGGCCCCGCGCACCGCCCCGCTCGGCCCCTTGCGGGTCACCGCAGCATAGAGCCCCACCAGCGGCCCGATGGGCAGGTTGTCGCTGGCAAAAGCCATGAACAGACCGAACTTCTTGACCGGCGTGCTGATGGAATTGTTGTGCGCGAGCCGCCAGTCATCGAGCAGTGCCGAGTAGCGGTCATCGAGATTGTAGAGGAAATTGGGCTGCTGCGAGATCATCACATGATCCTGCGCCATGATTGCCATGGTCGCGTCGGGCGGCATGATCGTGAAGTGATCGGTGAACCAGCGCCGGTCACCCGGCGCATGGGCCGGATCGGGGATCGTGGTCAGGGCGTTGTGATAGGCCTTGATCGTCTGGACAATCGCCGCATCGCCGATGGCATGGATGCCCATCTGCCAGCCCAGCTTCGCCGCGCTGTCGACCAGCTCCTGCAGCTCGGCATCGGTGAAGCGCCCCTTGCCGCGAAAGCCAGGCTGGCCCTTGTAATCGGCCAGTAGCCACGCAGTCGGCCCGGTGAAGCCGCCATCGACCGCGTTCTCGCCAATCGCGCCCAATCGCAGGTGATTGTCGCCATAGCCGGTGTGATAGGGAAACGCCTTCAAGCGCTCGGCACCGGGGTGGATGATATACATCGTGATGCGCGGCAGCTCATCGCCCATCGTGGCGTAGATTTCCCGCGCGCGCTTCCATGTCATGTTGGAGGCGCCCCACAGCGGATCGAGGTCCTTGCTGTCGGTGCCGCCCTTGCCCACAGGCTCGTCGTCGATCGTGCCGCTGGCATCGTGAAAGCTTGTGATGCCCAGCGCCAGCATCTGCTTGAGCCACGTGATTGTCGGGCCGCGCATCGCTTCCCAGCCCGGATCGGGGATGAATTTCGAGACGACGTCCATGCGCTCGCGGATGATCCCGCTCGGTTCGCCGTCCGGACCGCGCTCGATGAGGCCCGTCGCGGGCTCGGGGGTATTCCTGTCTACCTTGGCGATCCTGAAAGCCGCCGTGTTGTAAGCCGCCGAATGCGAGCCGGCGCGCAGCAGCGCGACCGGATTATTCGGCGCGGCGGCATCGAGATCGGCGCGGCTCAGATTGCGCTTCTCGGCAAAGTTCGATTCCTGCCAGCCATAGCCGGTGATCCATTTGCCCGGCCCCAGCTCCTTCGCCTTGGCGCGCAGCATGGCCTGCACCTCGCTGATGCTCCTCGCCGTCTCCACAGCGATATCATTTGGCGAGACGGGCTTGGGATGGAGGTGCGTATCGGTGAAGCCCGGCATCAGCGTCTTGCCGGCGAGGTCGATCACCTTTGGCGCAGAATAGACCTCTAGCAGCTCTTCGCCGCCAACCGCGACGATGCGGTCTCCCTTCACCGCGACCGCCGTCTTCAGCGTGAAGGCACGATCGACAGTGATCACCTGGCCCTTGTGCAGGATCAGATCAACCGCTTCCCGGGCCAAGGTATTGCCGGCCGGCAGCACCATCGCTGTCGCAATCAGTCCGCTCCAAAGCCCTTTGCCGATGCGCGAAACCGCCATGTCGAAACCCCCAACCCTGAACAGCTGTCCTAGATCGTATCAAGGGGGAATGGGCCTGTCGACCGGCTTATCCCGGTCTCGTCAAACCCGACGTGATCCAAGGAGATGGAGCAAAAGCAAACGCACAGGATCGGTCCGGCCGCCTCAGCACTCGACAACGTTGACCGCGAGACCGCCCTGCGAGGTTTCCTTGTACTTGTCGCGCATGTCGAAGCCGGTCTGGCGCATCGTCTCGATCACCTTGTCGAGGCTGACCATGTGCTGCCCATCGCCCAGCAGCGCGAGGCGCGAGGCATCGATGGCCTTCACCGCACCCATCGCGTTGCGTTCGATGCAGGGGATCTGCACCAAGCCGCCCACCGGATCGCAGGTGAGCCCGAGATTGTGCTCCATGCCGATTTCGGCGGCATTCTCGATTTGCGCGTTGCTCCCGCCCAGCACCGCCGTCAGCCCTGCGGCCGCCATCGAGCAGGCGACGCCCACTTCGCCCTGGCACCCGACTTCCGCGCCCGAAATCGAGGCATTGCGCTTGTACAGGGCACCAATCGCAGCCGCGGTCAGCAGGAAGACGCGCCGTCCCGCTGGATCACCGCGATAGCAGCGCTCGTAGTACCGCAGCACCGCCGGGATGATCCCCGCCGCGCCATTGGTCGGTGCGGTCACCACACGGCCCCCGGCGGCATTCTCCTCGTTGACCGCCATGGCCCACAAGTTGATCCAGTCGAGCACCACCAGCGGATCGCTCAGCGCCGCCTGCTGGCGCGCAACCAGTTCCGCCGCTATGCCTTGCGCCCGCCGCTTGACGCGCAGCCCGCCGGGCAGCACACCGCCCTGCGAGGTGCCGCGATCGATGCAGGCGGCCATGGTATCGGCAATCAGATCAAGCCCGGCTTCCACCTCTTCCAGCGGTCGCAGTGCAGTCTCGTTCGACAGCATGAGCTCGGCAATCGAAAGCCTCGCCGCACCTGCCATGGCGATCAGTTCATCGCCGGTGGTGAAAGGATAAGGGACCGGCGCGGTATCGCCGGCCGGTGCATTACGGCCCGCCTCGTCCTCATCCAGCACGAAGCCGCCGCCCACCGAATAGTAGAAGCGCCGCAGCAGCGCATTGTCATCCGCCCCGAACGCTGTCAGCGCCATCGCATTGCTGTGGAATGGCTGGCGCTCGCGCTGGTGAAAATGGAGATCATCGGCCGGCGCGAAACGCACGGAATGCTTGCCGAGCAGATCAATCTGCCCGGTGGCATGGACGGCCTCGATCTTCGCCGGCGCCGCGTCGATATCGATTTCCGCAGGCGTTTCGCCCATCAGCCCCAACAGCACCGCGGTATCGGAGGCATGCCCCTTGCCCGTGAGCGCGAGCGAGCCATAGAGATCGACCTCGACCCGCACGGTCCGGGCCAGCAAGCCCCGCTCTTCCAGCAACAGGCCGAACCGCCGCGCCGCGACCATCGGCCCCACGGTGTGCGAGCTCGATGGCCCGATGCCAATCTTGAACAGTTCGAAGGTCGAAACGGTCATGCCGGATCGACTGGTGCGCGCTCGGGGATGGCGGCGATAAGCGGGTCATGCCCCCAGGCCGCCAGCGCACGGACCAGATCCGGACCAGACAGGCCGATCGTTGCGGTGTTCCGCAAGGGGTGGACGTGCACCGCATCTGCGGACGCCAGCTCGGTATCAAGCACCAGTCGCACCGCACCACCGGAATCGTTCAGCGCGGCCAGCGGCGTTACCGAACCCGGCGTCACGCCCACCAGCCGCTCCATGTCCTCGGCCTTGCCGAAGCTCAACTTCTTGGCGCCGATCACCCCCGCGAGCGCCTTGAGATCGACGCGGCGCGAATGCTCCACGGTCACCAGCCAGAATTGGCCGCCGCTGTCCTTGAGGAACAGGTTCTTGGTATGCGCGCCCGGCAGCGCGTCATGGATAGCAAGGCTTTCCTCGACGGTGTAGACCGCCTCATGTTCGAGGATCGACCAACCGATCCCCAGCGCCGCCAGAGCATCCTTCAGCGCCGCCTCGCTCACTTCGAAGGTCCGTGCATGGCGGCGAGGAACGCGTGCCACAACCAAGTGGCAAAGCTGCGCCAGACTTCGACGTGCCAGCGATCCTCAGTTTCGCGCCAGACCACGATCTCGACGGTTTCGAACACCGTGCGCGTTGCGCGGCCCACACCCATCTTGGCCAGATCGAGCGGGCAGCCGCTGGACAGCACCGCCAGCGCGCCCGGCCCTTCGAGCACAAGCCCCATCGCGCGCGAGGAGACATCCACCACGCTCACCGGCAGCCCCTCGCCACGCGGCAGGTCGAAGTTGTCTGGTAGCACGACATACCATTCGTCCGGCCCAAGGCAGGCAATACCATCCAGAGTGTCGCCGATCCTGCGGGGAAGCGCACGCCCTAGCACGCCTTCAAGCACCGCCGGATCGCGGGCCCGCATCGAATAGCGGACCTTGCCCTCGGCATGCGACAACCGCACCGCCTTGCCCTCGACCGGCTCCGTGCCCAGCTTGAGCTCTGCGGCCGAAACCGCGATTTCGGCGATCTCAACCATTGAGGCGGCTCCCTTCGGGATCATAGAACATCGGCGCAACGACCTTTGCGCTGATCGTCTTGCCGGGCATCGGAATGTGCAGTGTCTCACCCATCCGGTCGCGCCCGCCCGCCACCAGCGCCATCGCGATCGAGCGACCAAGCGTTGCGCTATGATACGACGATGTCACATGACCGATCATCGTCATCGGCAGAGCCTGGTGCGGATCGGCGACAATCTGCGCGCCTTCCTCCAGCACCGCCTGCGGATCATCAGTCAGCAGGCCGACCAGTTGCTTGCGCCCCGGCGCCACGATATCGGGCCGCGCCAGCGAGCGCTTGCCGACGAAATCGGGCTTCTTCTTGCCAACCGCCCAGCCCAGCCCCGCATCGTCCGGTGTGACAGTGCCGTCGGTATCCTGCCCGACAATGATGAAGCCCTTCTCGGCGCGCAAAACGTGCATCGTCTCGGTGCCATAGGCAACCGTGCCATGCTTCTGCCCCTCGGCCCAGATCGCTTCCCAAACCGCGCGGCCGTGCTCTGCGGGCACATTGACCTCGAAACCCAGTTCGCCGGTAAAGCTCACGCGGAACAGCCGGGTCTCCACGCCGCAGAACTGCCCCTCGCGCACTGCCATATGCGGGAAGGCCTCTGGTGAAAGGTCGATGCCTTCCACCAGCGGCGCGATCACTTCGCGCGCCTTGGGCCCCTGCACCGCGATCACCGCCCACTGCTCGGTGGTGCTCGTGAGCCAGACATCCAGGTCCGACCACTCGGTCTGGAGGTAATCCTCCATCATGTTCAGCACGCGCGCCGCGCCGCCAGTCGTGGTCGTCAGGTGGAAGCGGTCGGGCGCGAGCCGCGCCGAAACGCCGTCGTCGATGATGAAGCCGTGCTCGCCCAGCAAGAGACCATAGCGGCAGCGCCCCGGCTCCAGCGACTTCCAAGGGTTCGTGTACATGCGGTTGAGGAACTCCGCAGCATCGGGGCCGACGACCTCAATCTTGCCGAGCGTCGAGGCATCGAACACCCCCAATGCAGAGCGCACCGTGCGGCATTCACGCGCCACCGCCGCATCCATGTCCTCGCTCCCTTGCGGGAAGTAGCGCGCGCGGCGCCATTGCGCGACGTTCTCATAGACCGCGCCGTGGTCTGCCGCCCAGTCATCGATCACCGTCTTGCGCAAGGGCTGGAACAGCGCTTCCTTGTGATGCCCGAGCATCGCGCCGAAGCTCTGCGGCGTATAGGGCGGGCGGAACGTTGTCAGACCGATCTCTGTGACCGGGCGCGAAAGTACACCCGAGGCGATCTGCAAGCCGTTGAGGTTCGAAGTCTTGCCCTGATCGGTCGCCATGCCGTTGGTGGTGTAGCGCTTGATATGCTCGATCGAGCGGAAGCCTTCCTGCACCGCAAGGCCGATATCGCGCGCCTTCACGTCGTTCTGGAAATCGACGAAGGCCTTGCTTTCGTGGAGCGGCTTCGGCGCCGGCAGCAGCCCGCCCGAAAGCCCCTTGCCAAAGTCCCACGCGCCCGCACAGGCACCAACACAGCGCAAGTTCTCGTGCGTCTTGTCGGGCACATAGGCGCCCCAGCTTTCATCCCAGCGCAGCGTGCCCTTGGCATGGCTCCAGAGGTGTACCGTCGGGGTCCATCCGCCCGCCATCAATAGTGCATCGCATTCGAGCTTCTCGCCCTTGCCGACGCCGGCCAGCGCAACCGTGACGCCCTTGACCGCCTGGCCTCCCGCAACGCCTGTCACCGCATAGCCCTGATAGCAGGCGATCCGCGCTTCGCGCGCACCCTCGATCAGGTCCGCCGCGACATCGCGCCGGATATCGACGATGGCCGCAATCGGCACGCCCGCCTCATGCAGCGCCAACGCATCGCGCCAACCGCTGTCATGCACCGCCATGACCACCAGCTTGCGCCCCACCGCCACGCCATACCGCAGCGCGAAGGTCTTCGCCGCGCTGGCCAGCATCACCCCGGGAACGTCATTGCCCTCGAACACCAGCGGACGCTCGATCGCACCCATCGCGAGCACGACTTCACCCGCCCGGATACGCCACAGCTTTTCGCGCGGACCCGCGGCAGCGTCGACGGGCAGATGGTCAGTCAACCGCTCTGCCGCGACCACGAAATTCTGGTGATAATGACCGATGGCGGTCGTGCGCGAGAGCACGGTCACGTTGTCCATCGCCGCCAGCCTGGCCGAGGCTTCTGCAAGCCAGACCCACTGCGCCGGATCGCTCAGCGCACCGCCGCCGATCTCTTCCTGCTCGTCGATCAGGATCACCCGGCCGCCGCCAGAAGCCGCGTTCTCCGCCGCTTCCAGCGCCGCCGCGATGCCCGCAGGCCCCGCGCCGACAACCAGCGTCTCGCAGTGCGCATAAGTCGCGTCATAATGATCGGGATCGCGCGTGGTCGGGCTGTCACCAAGCCCAGCGAGCCGCCGGATGATCGGCTCGTAGACCTTTTCCCACGCAGCGCGCGGCCACATGAAGGTCTTGTTGTAGAAGCCCGCCGGAAAGAACGCAGAGAGCACGTTGTTGACCGCGATAAGGTCGGTCTTGAGCGTCGGAAAGCGGTTCTGGCTCGTCGCGGTGAGGCCATCATGGAGCGCCACCGAAGGCGCGCGCAGGTTGGGCGTGATCCGGCCAGGACCGCGATCCACAGTCACCAGCGCATTGGGCTCTTCGACGCCTGCGCCCAGGATACCCCGCGGCCGGTGATACTTGAACGAGCGCCCGAACAGCATCTGGCCTTGCGCCAGCAACGCCGAAGCAAGGCTGTCGCCAGCATAGCCCCAGCCGGGCTTGCCATCGAACGTGAAAGTGCGCTTGGTGCGGCGATCAACGCGGCCACCATCCGCCAGACGGAAACCGGTCACTTGCGCGGCTCCCCTGCCTTGTAGGTTGTTTCAAAAACGTCGGTAACCGTATCGCGTACCGCATTGAAGAAGCGCCCGCAGCCATGGGAGTGCCGCCAGCGCTCATGGTGCCGCCCGCGCGGGTTGCTGCGGATGTAGAGGAATTCCTCCCACTGCTCGTCCGAATAGGTGGAAGGATCGACAGGTCGCGCGATATGCGCCTCGCCGCCATAGGCGAACTCGACCTCGGGCCTCGCCTCTTCGCAATAAGGGCAATGAATCAACAACATGGCTTTTTGCCTCAGTGCGCGACGGCGGCGGCTGCCGCCTCGTCGATCAGCCGGCCATTGCGGAACCGGTCGAGATTGTAGGGCGCGTTGATCTTGTGCGGTTCATCATGCGCCATCGTGTAAGCGAGGAGATCACCCGCACCCGGGGTCGCCTTGAACCCGCCGGTGCCCCAGCCGCAATTCACATAGAGCCCCTTGACCGGCGTCTTGCCGAGGATCGGCGAACGGTCCGGTGTCACGTCGACGATCCCGCCCCATGTCCGCAGCATGCGCATGCGGGTGAAGATCGGGAAGATCTCGCAGATCGCCGCGAGCGTATGCTCGACGATATGGAACGCACCGCGCTGCGAATAGCTGGTATACTGGTCCGTCCCCGCGCCGATCACGAGCTCGCCCTTGTCAGACTGGCTCATGTAGGCATGCACGGTGTTCGACATCACGACGCACGGGAAGATCGGCTTCACCGGCTCGGACACCAGCGCCTGCAGGGGATAGCTCTCCAAGGGGAAATCGAGCCCCGCCATCTTCATCACCAGCGAGGTACTGCCCGCCGCGGACACGCCTACCCGGCGCGAGGCGATGAAGCCGCGCTCGGTCTCGACACCTTCGATGGCGCCATCCGCGCCTCGGCGGATGCCCGTCACCGCGCAGTTCTGGATGATATCGACGCCGAGCGCCGAAGCCGCGCGCGCGTAGCCCCAGGCCACACTGTCATGCCGCGCGGTGCCCCCGCGCCGTTGCAGCGCACCACCCAGCACCGGGTGGCGCGTCCTCGGCGAGATATCGAGCGGTGGGCAATACGCCTTGCACTCTTCGGCCGTCAGCCATTCGTTGTCGACGCCGTTGAGCCGGTTGGCATGGATATGACGCTTGAAGCTCTGCACATCATGCACATTGTGCGCGAGCATCAGCACGCCGCGCTTCGAATACATGATGTTGTAGTTGAGCTCCTGGCTCAGCCCGTCCCACAGCTTTACCGCGTGATCGTAGAGATGCGCACTCTCGTCGTAGAGGTAGTTCGAACGAATGATCGTGGTGTTGCGGCCCGTGTTGCCGCCGCCCAGCCAACCCTTCTCGATCACCGCGACATTGGTGATGCCGTACTTCTTGGCAAGGTAATAGGCCGCGCCCAGACCATGCCCGCCCGCGCCAACGATAATCGCATCGTAGCTGGCCTTGGGTGCCTTGTCGGGCCAGTGCTCTGGCCAGCCCTGATGGCTGCGAAACGCCTCGCCGATCAGGTTGAAACCGGAAAAGCGCTTCATCGGGCTGAAGCCTCCAGCGCGGCCTTGGATGCCTCGACGTAGAAAGTCTTGAACGCGTCCACCAGCTTCTCCTCGACCGAGTACATGCCGGGCCGATACCCGTCGCCCTTGATGCCCTGATGGTTGATCGCCGAAAAATGGCTGTCCTGCGCATTGGTCGCGCGCCACACGGCTGCAAGATTATCGGGATCGTAGTCTACGCCTTGAACTGCATCTTCGTGCACGAGCCAGGTCGTGCGCAGCAGCGTCTTATCCGGCCCTAGCGGGGTCAGCGAGAACGTCACCACATGATCGCAGCAAAAGTGATGCCAGGAATTAGGCTGGGTCCACACCGAAAGACTGGTCTGCTCCTGGTCCCCGTGCGGCCATATCAGCTTCTTTGAGGCAGGCTTGCCATCAAGCGTTTGCGTAACCGCGCCGTTGGCGAGCGGCAGCCGCGCCACCCGGTGCCACCAATTGTCCGGAAACTCGATCAGATCGTAATAGATGCCAAGGTCCTGCCAGCGCTGGCGCTGCGCCTCCAGCATGGCATCGAACGCGGCGTCATCCACCACATCGGCTTCCCCATCTTCAGGAAGCCCTTTGCCAAAGCCATACGTCGAGAGCGACTTCATCAGTTCGGGATGGCCCGCATCGCAGTGATAGCACTCGCGGTTGTTTTCCATCACGAGCTTCCAGTTGGCCGGCTCGATCAGATCGTCCTGCACCGCGACCTTCAGCTTGCTCATGTCGTAGAGGCCGATCTGCGCCTCGATATCGGCCTTGACCCGGTCGATCGGCGGTGGATTGTCCGAAAGGCACAGGAAGATCAGCCCGCCGATGTTTTCCAGCGCCACCCGGCGCAGGCCATTATCCGCCTTGTTGAAGTCCTCGGGCATGTTGCGCGCCGCCAGCAGCTTGCCGTCGAGCGCAAACGTCCACTGGTGATAGGGACAGGTAATCCGCGCAGACTTGCCTGCGCTCTCGCACAGCTTTGCGCCGCGATGCGTGCATGTGTTGTGAAATGCGCGGATTTCGCCCTGCTTGTCGCGCACAACGATCACCGAGGTTTCGCCCAGCTCGAACAGGAACTGATCGCCCGGGTTCTTCACATGCGCCGTGGTGCAGGCATAGAGCCACACCGACTTCAACATCACCTCGGTGTCGAAGCGGTAGGCCTCCTCGCTCACATAGAGGTTCTGCGGCAGCGTATAGCCGATGCGGGTCTGCTTCAGGCTCTCGGCAATCGCGTCAAAGTGCATCATGGGATCAGCTCCGCAATGCGTTGTTGTCCGGGTCGAACGGCGAGTCCGGGATGATCACCGCGCGGTGCGGCTCGCCCAGGATCACGATCTCAAGTTCCGTGCCGACCGCGGCATGTTCGGGCGCGACCATCGCGAGCGCGAGGCTCTTGCCGCAGCGCCAGCCATAGCCGCCGGACGTCGCGCGGCCAACCACCGTACCATCACGCAAGATCGCTTCCGATCCGCGCGCATCGGCATCGGTCACGCCCAGGACTTCGAGCGTCACAAACTGCCACTTGAGACCTGCTTCCTTGCGCGCCAACAGCCCCTCGCGGCCTTTGAACGCGGGCTTCTTGAAGCTGACGAAGCGATCTAGGCCGCTCTCCAGTGCCGCATATTCGATCGAAAGCTCGCGCGGGATCAGCTTGTAGCTCTTCTCGATCGCCATCGCGGTCATCGCGCGGATGCCGAAAGGCTTGATCTCAAACTCCGCGCCCGCCGCCATGATCCGATCGAAGATGTAGTTCTGCATCTCGATGGGGTGATGGATTTCAAAGCCCAGCTCGCCAATGAAGTTCACCCGCAGCAGGTCGACCTTGGCCGTGCCCAGCGAAACCGACTGGCCGGTCAGCCAAGGGAACGCCGCGTTCGACAGATCGGCATGGGTCAGCTTCTGCAGCACATCGCGCGACTTCGGCCCTGCGACCACAAGCACGCCCATCGCCGTCGTCAGCCGCTCGAAGCGCACCGAACCGTCGGTGGGCAGGGCCTTCAGCAGATAGTCCTGGTCATGCCGCTCGAGCGCGCCAGCCGACACGAGGTAATAGGCCTGCGGCCCCTTCTTGTAGACGGTGAACTCCGCGCGCACGCCGCCCGCATCGGTCAGCAGATAGGACAGCGTCACGCGGCCGATCTTCTTGGGGACCACGTTGGAGAGAAGGCCGTTGAGCCAGTCTTCCGCGCCGGGGCCGGAAATCAGGCACTTGGCGAAGGCCGACATGTCCTGAATGCCGACATGGCTCGTTACGTGACGGCATTCATTGCCGACATGCTCGAAGTAATTCGAGCGGCGGAACGACCACTTCTCGCGGATCGGCTCGCCCGGCACATCAGGGTGGTTGTGGTTGAGGATGACGTCCGGCTTGTCGAGATCGGCCTCGGTCAGCGCGTAACCTTCCGGCGCAAACCAGTTGGGACGCTCCCAGCCGAACACGCTGCCGAACACCGCGCCGAGCGCCTTCATCCGGTCGTAACACGGCGTGCGGCGCAGCGCGCGGCCAGCCTCGCGCTCTTCATCGGGGTAGTGCACGGTAAAGACCTTGGCATAGGCCTCCTCGTTCTTCTCGATGAGGTAGCCCTCGCCCGCATAGTCGCCGAAGCGGCGGGGATCGACGCCCATCATGTCGATGCTCGGCTCGCCCTCGACGATCCATTGCGCCAGCTGCCAGCCCGCACCGCCCGCAGCGGTGATGCCGAACGAGTGGCCTTCGTTGAGCCAGAAGTTCTTCTTGTCCCACGCCGGGCCGACAATCGGCGAACCATCGGGCGTGTAGGCAATCGCGCCGTTGTAGACCTTCTTGACGCCAACTTCACCGAACGCAGGCACGCGCGCCATGGCAGACAGAATGTAGGGCTCAAGCCGCTCAAGCGCGTCGGGGAAGAGTTCGTATTCGCTGTTTGCCGCCGGGCCCTTCACATAGCACGCCGGCGCGCCGACTTCGTAAGGCCCGAGCAGCAAGCCGCCGGCCTCCTCGCGCATGTACCAGCTCGCGTCGCTTTCGCGCAGCACGCCCATTTCGGGCAGGCCCGCCTTGCGCCGCGCCATGATCTCGGGGTGCTGCTCGGTGACGATGTACTGGTGCTCGACCGGCACGACCGGGATATCGAGCCCGATCATCTCGCCCGTCTGGCGCGCGAAGCTTCCCGTGGCGGAAACCACATG
>Ga0315905_10000206_pt1 | contig 63974 bp, 63 predicted proteins | sample LakEriMetagenome_5_FD_203522 | JGI IMG/M metagenome (GOLD analysis project Ga0315905, IMG submission 203522) | Freshwater fungal communities from buoy surface, Lake Erie, Ohio, United States - Buoy 4 MA121 | ecosystem: Environmental > Aquatic > Freshwater > Lake | place: USA: Lake Erie, Ohio...
TCAATTCTAAGATCACAAATTGTGACCTTAGAAGTCGGTAAAGGAAATCACCCTAAATTCTTACCTTTTGCTTTTACCGAACAAGGTGTTGCAATGCTCAGTGCGGTATTGAATTCTCAACGCGCAATAAATGCGAGCATTGCAATCATGCGTGCTTTTGTCATGATTCGTCAATGGGCCTTGACTTATCAGAATCTTTCGGATAAACTATCAGATCTTGAAAAACTGCACAACCAAAAGTTTAACGACATCGACCAAGTACTCAAGTATTTTTTGCAAAAGGAACAAACCAAAACCCAGCAAGCAACTATCGACAAGTTACCAAAATCAAGTGATTAATGCCATCAAATTGTTTTATAGAAACCGCTTTAATCGAACTATGGAGGTCGATTTCATTCAACGACCAAGAAGAGAAAAGCGTTTGCCAAATGTTTTGAGTAAGGAAGAGGTAAAATCAATACCAGAAGCACCAACTAACCTTAAACACCGTGCCATGCTCAGCTTAATTTATGCCTGTGGTTTGAGAAGAAGTGAATTATTAAATCTGACCCTAAAAGACGTTTTGTAGAAAATATTTCTATCTTAGAATACCCTATTTATGAGACAAAGCGAACATATGCATGCTGGCTTGAAGCGAAATTATGAGGGTTATAAGTAAGTTATTGGCTACCATCAAAGACAATTAAACCTTTTCCAGTTTTTGTAGTCAAAGGGTAAAATATTTAAAAGAAAAGGCAATGAAATTCTTTTTTTTACTTTGTGCTTTACTTGTAGCTTTTGGCTCGTATGCACAAACAATTCAACAGCTTAAAGACAGTGCAGCAACATTTCCACCTATGCCTAGGGGAACAACAGACCTGATTCCGTTCACAACAGGACTCCCGACATTTGCATCAGGCGCTCCGTTTGATGATCTGGAGTTTACCATATTCGATACTGACTATATGGACGGTGAAAATAGTGGTGGTGATGTCTTTATGCCTGTTGACCCATCGGATATATTACCCGGTTCTAACAAAGTTAAACTCATTCGTTGCATATTAAATACCGACCTTGATTTCGGTTATCAAAGCGGGAAGGCAGACCGGGTAATTTTAGGAACATCTGAAATTCCAAATCCATTTTTCTTACGTGGTACAGATGGCATAGACAATGATTATTGCGTAATTCAACATTTAGACTTTAGGTATGGATATATCCAATTGAAGGGTCAGCCAAGTGATTACAGGTTAATATATTGCACTACAGCAGAAGGCTGTCAAACAACTGGTTGGTATTTATTTTACACGGCAAACAACAATATTGATTTGATTGCATTTATATATCCTTGTTGGGATATAGAACCTTCAGTAAGTGGCAATCCACCTAATAATCCAAATCCTATTTGTAATTCCGATAGTACTTTAAGCTTAACGAATCCAAACCATTTTAAATATGCACAACCCATTTCAACTACACCTTTAATACCGCAATCTATCTCTCAATTCGGTTCAAATGGGAAAGAAGTTGTGGGCGGTATGACAATGGACAGTCAGGGGAATACTTATTTCTTTGGATTAACAGATGGAAATTTAGATGGGCAATCAGATAGTGAAAATGAAATATTTGTAAACAAAATTTCTCCTTCGGGTCAACAACTTTGGGTAACAGAATTACCAATGAAGGAAGGTACTTTACTTAAGGCGGGAATAACAGACAATAGTCATATATATGTTGCAGGAAGAACTTTGGGCAACCTTCCCGGATTTACAAATGCAGGTCGTTGGGACGGTATTATTTTAAAACTTAACTTATCCGATGGTCAAATAGTAGCCACCAACCAATGGGGAAATGCGGGTATAGATGGCTATGGAAATATTACTCAAGATGATGCAGGAAATATTTTTGTTTCTGCCCAAGGTTCACCTTCTGGACCTGCAACTACTGATGATGTTTACTTGGTAGCAAAACATCAAAAATCAAACTTACAAAATGTTTGGAGAACTTTAAATCCACCCAATGCCACAGGTTTTATTGCTTCAGCTGAAGCCTGGGGCGGACTAACTTATGTGCCAAGTGGCACTCCAGGTCAAGGTCGATTAATTGCTGGAGGCTGGTATTTTTCAAACTTAGGAGCAAATGCTTTTGTTTCTGTTTACGAGAATTTGCATACTACTTCTCCTACTAGACCACATTCTATAGTAATAAATACAGCAGGAGCAAGAGCCGATTGGGTGCTTGACAATAAAGTAGATAATCAAGGAAATATTTATGTTGCAGGATTTACGACAGGAAATTTACAAGGAACACATATCGGAGAGGGTGATGCTTTTATTATCAAATATTCACCGCAATTAACTAATCCAATTATTAAACAGCTCGGCACCACAAGGTCTGACTTGTTTCGTAAATTAGTCATTGACGACAATAATAACTTATTTGCAGTTGGTTATTCCTATGGAAATTATAACGGCAACACAAACACAGACCCATCCCAAAAAACTGCAGATATTATTGTTCAAAAGTTTGACCAAAATCTAAATTTGCTTGCAAGCAAAGAATTTGGAACCCCGAACGAAGATAGAGGGTATTGTTATTTGAAAGATTCAATATTGTTTATCGGAGGAATGACAGAAGGAGCAATAAAGTCTGCAAGCAATGGATCTTTTGATGGATTTTTACTAGCATTAAATTCTACAGATTTGAGTTTCAATTCCAATCCAGTTCTTTCTACCAACGAACTTGAATTGTCAGAAACAATAAAATACTACCCAAATCCAACAACAGGCATTGTTCAATTTGAATTGTCTGATTCCATAACGTATGATTATATTCTTACAAACTATATAGGTCAGCAATTGAAAACTGGCCAAATAAGCAACGCTTACAAGACAATTTCCCTTACTGAATTTCCAAAAGGTATATACATCGTAACGTTGGTTGACCTACAAAAAAGCACAACGTTTAAGATAATAAAAGAATGACAAACAAAATGGCAGCCGATAACAGCACCTACCCAAAAGTGGCGCTTCAGTGGTTAAATCAAGCTTTATGCTTGGTTGAAAGTGTAATGCTCCGAAATCGCCACCTTCGGCTAGCCGCAAACCGTTATATTTGAACCACACACAAACCCTTTATTGATTAACATACCATGAGTGATATCAACATAGACAACTACCTAGATAGCCACTATATTCACCGCAGCAACTGGTTGCGCGCGGCAGTACTTGGTGCCAACGACGGCATTATTTCAGTTTCTAGTTTGGCAATTGGAGTAGCGGCTGCCAGTACGGCAAGAGAACCGATTGTCTTGGCAACGGTTGCAGGTTTGGTTGCAGGCGCATTATCTATGGCTGCTGGTGAGTACGTTTCAGTCAGTTCGCAGACCGATACCGAAATGGCCGATATTGAGAGAGAAAGGCAAGAATTAGAAGAAATGCCCGAAGAAGAATTGCAAATCTTAGCAAAGATTTACGAGCAACGTGGCCTCAAAAAAGAAACAGCTTTACTTGTAGCTCAAGAACTCACAGCCCACGACGCACTTGGCGCGCATGTCCGCGATGAGCTCGGCATCAATGAAATTAGTCAGGCCAACCCAATTCAAGCAGCCTTGGCTTCAGGCGCAGCATTTTCAGTAGGCGGTATCATGCCATTACTTGTTGTTTTGTTTGCGCCAATCAAAGGCATGGAGTTTTGGCTCTATGGCTTCACAATTATTGCTTTGATTTTACTAGGTGCCACAGCTGCTAAAACCGGTGGTTCCAATATATTCAAAGCTATTTTACGCATCACTATTTGGGGAAGTATTGCCATGGCATTGTCTGCAGGAGTTGGCTCTTTATTTGGCGTAAACGTTTGATTTAGTTATTTTTATGTTTTGAATAAATAAGATATTATGAAAACACTTTTTAATTCTATTTTGCGTATTTCAGTTATAGCTAATATTCTACTTGTATTATTTGCGTGTAGTAAATATCAAGATGGCGGTTTAATTGGTAAAGCTGATAAACACCTAACTTCAGTAACTTGGAAACTCAGCTCGTATTTAAGAAATGGAATTGATGAAACGGCGTCAATACATGTTAGCAATTGGACAGAGCATTACATGAATGATGGCACGTTACATCGGAATTTCACCGATTTGAATGGTGATAGTCAGCAACAAACAGGTAGTTGGGAGTTCATTGATGAAAATCAAAATCTTAAGATTGATGGTATTGGTTCAATAGATTTAAGTCCTCAAACTGGAACAGTTTCTGCATCACAGATTAAAATATTAAAACTCACAAAAGATTCATTTTGGTATACTTTTACAAATGGCAGTGATAAGCACGAATTCCATTTGATACCCAATTGATTCTTATTTAACGAAAGTACGCACACTATTTTTTGCGTTTTTCGCAATTCTAGCTGCTTAACTTGCTATTTTCGATTGGGTTAAGCAGTTCAGATTTTTTAAATTCGAGGTATGAAAAATTCCTTGAATCTATTACTTTTTGCATTTTTTGCATCGATTTCTACGCTGAGTTTTGGTCAGATTAGTAAATTAGAAATCACCAACACCAATACAGCTCAGGTTAAAAAAATCAAAGCAATGACTGAAATTGAGGTGGTTACTTCAATAGGTACTTTTGAAGGGCCGTTGGTTTTTTTGAATGCAAATACCATTCAAGTAGGTGTATTTAAAGTGCCGCTTTCAGATGTGCAATGCATCATGTGTAAAAATAAAAAAGCAGGCGTAGCTTGTTTGGCGGTTGGCTCAGTGATGTGTGCTTCAGGTGCCATTTCGTATGCTTGGATCTCATTTTGGAATAGCTTTGGGCTACTTCTTGATAAAGATTTTACAACCTCGGTTTACTTAATGGGTGGCGGTGCTGCCACCTTCGTTTCCGGTATCTATTTGTTATCTCACAAAGCAGCCTATCCAAATACAAAATACAGTTATCGAATTGTTCTTTGAGTATAAATTACATCTACATGAAACCTCATTTCCTATTCTTCATCGCTTCATTGCTCATTTGCTTAAATAGTTGGTCCCAAGAGCGCGTCTTGCAAGTCGAAAATCGGAAAAGTGGAGAGCAGATAATTATACCGCCTAGTACAAAAGTAGTTTTGACAACCATAAATAATAGATATCATGGTTCCCTCTTATTGCTATCTGATTCTTTAATTCAAGTCGATTCGGATGTATTTTTATTGAATGATGTGAATAGTCTTCAAGTTGTAACAAATAATAGAGGAAAGACACGAACTGGGCTCGAGCTGCTTATCTTAGGTTCTGCGGGCATCGTAACCGGTGGAGTAGTTGCCATTGCTGCGTCAATTTCTAACTTTTGGGGAACAATTACAGACAATACAATTGGTTCTACAGCCGCCAATCCAGCCTATGGAATTGGGATAATGACGCTCGGTACTGCTACCGCTGTCTCTGGTATTGTGGTATTAGCAAAGCGCGAAAGTTATTCTAAGTCAAAATATCAGTTTGAAATTCTGAGTAAATAAAATGAACTATGAAAAATCTTATTTTTCTTCTATTCTTCCAAGTGGCAATTCCTTCGATTTATGCACAGAATAAGGAATTAAAAATTCAAGATATGCATTCAAAAAAAACGTACGTCTTGAAGCCAAATAAAACGTTGAGATTACAAACCAAAACAGAAAATATAAAAGGTCGTTTCCAAATAGTGTCGGATACAACCATTTTAATATCGGGAAGCACCATTGCAATAAATGAAATTATCAGTTTGAAAGCAAATCCCAAAAAGAAAATAACTTCTGGAGTGCTTCTCCTTTCTGCTGGTTCTGGATTGTTAATTGGTGGAATTATCGACAGATCCCTTACTTCAACATCAGCGGCCTACGGCGCATTTTTTTCTGTTATCACCAATACGCCGAGTTATTATGTGGCTCCCGATTACACAAACTCAAATGTTTTGATTGGTTCTGGTGTAGCTACTATGAGTATGGCTGTTGGCATTTTATGTCATAAACATGTATTTGATATGAAAAACAACAAGATTGAGGTTGTAGTCATTACTCATTAATTTCTAATCTCCTATGAACATTTGCCGCATACTATTATATTTCGCATCATTCCTAATTGGCCTCAATTGTTGGTCGCAAGAGCTCGTCTTGCAAGTCGAAAATATTGAAACAGGCAAGAAAGTTTATATTAAGCCGCAGCAGAAAATTAGACTCATTGTATCGAGCGATACGCTTGAAGGAAGATTTTCCATTGTATCTGATTCAACTTTGAGCATTGGAAATCAAACGATTGCAATGAATTCAATTAGCTCAATTATGAACAGAGAAGTCAAAAAAGGCATGACATGTATTGTTTTGGGAAGCGTAGGAGTTTTTTCGGGTGTCGTTTATTATCTAGCAACTAGTCTCACTGCTGCTTTTGGATCTGCTTTAGGAAGCGCATTTGGTGAGGGACCAATTTCTGCGAATTATACCGCCCCTATATTATTAATAGGCGGAAGTACAGCCACCTTTGTAACCGGAACCGTCTTGTTGCTGCGCAATCAGGTTTATCCAAATAGTGAATTTCGATACCAACTCATCCCTAACAATACGCTGTGAATCCTGAAAAATTAAGTTTTTCGAAAGTAGGAAAATTCCTAACTTCGTTTAATGAAAACACCTGGAACAACCGTTGAGGAAATTTTAGCCAATATTCCCGAGGAACGAAAAGAGGCTTTCTACAAGCTCCATCAGACAATAGTAGATCATTTACCCGCTGGGTTTGAGCCTGGCATTAGTTATGGTGGTTTGGGTTATGTTGTACCTCATCGTTTGTATCCTGCAGGTTATCACTGCAAGCCTGCAGAGCCACTGCCATTTGCGGGTCTGGCTTCGCAAAAGAATAGCATTAATTTTTACCATATGGGTATTTATTCTGATCCAGACTTAATGGATTGGTTTTTAGCTGAATATCCCAAACACTCGAGTCAGAAATTGGATATGGGCAAGAGTTGTATCCGCTTTAAAAAGCCCGAACACATTCCTTATCAATTGATGGGTCAACTTATGGAAAAAATGACTGCAGAACAATGGATAGCTCTATATGAGCGTATTTTAAAGAAGTAAATTTTATCTTTGTTATAAATAAAATTTATGTCTGAAGAATCGCAAAAGTGCCCGTCGTGTGAATCTCCATATGGTTATGAAAGTGGAAATGGCCAATACACTTGCCCAGAATGTTCATTTGAATGGTCGCTTACGGACGTCAACAACCCCGATGAACTTGTTGTGCTCGATGCGAATGGTGCACGACTGCAAAATGGAGATTCCGTGGTGGTGGTCAAAGATTTACCAGTAAAGGGCGCTCCGAAACCTGTAATCAAGGCCGGGACGAAAGTCAAAAATATCCGTCTCAACGACGGCGACCACAACATCGATTGCAAAATAGATGGCTTTGGAGCCATGGGCCTCAAGTCAGAGTTCGTGAAAAAAACTGTATGATACCATTGCATATTAAAGTCCTCGTCTTGTTGGTCTGTTTAAATCAATATTTGGTTTTATCGCAGTCCTATACTTCTTACTTTACCGGCTCAAGTCAAGACGCTCAAGTTTCTTCTGCGGGAGGCATTTGCCTTATGGGAGGTGCGACCGAAGATGATAATGCCATGCAGTGGTTTTTACAACGAGCCAACGGCGGTGACGTTTTGGTGTTGAGAGCAACAGGGAGTAATGGTTACAATGATTATTTTTTTTCTGGCTTAGGAGTAAGTGTAAATTCCGTAGAAACAATTGTTTGCCATTCTGCTGCAGCTAGCAACGAGCAGTACATTCTGTCGCGAATCAATCAAGCCGAGGCTATTTGGTTTGCCGGCGGCAATCAATGGACCTACATCGATTATTGGCGCGGTACGCCTTTGAATGCTGCTATAAATGCTGCCATACTCAACAGAAACATTGTTATTGGTGGAATCAGTGCGGGCATGGCTATTCAAGGTGAATATTATTTTTCAGCCCAAAACGGCACTATTACATCTGCCGAGGCTTTAGCAAATCCGTATCATCCGAAGGCAACAGTATCTGGAGCTGCATTTTTAAACAATGAAATGCTTCGTCATACGATAACGGATACCCATTTTGATAATCCTGATCGAAGGGGGCGTTTACTGAGTTTTATGGCTAAAATATATACCGATGAAGGTGTAGCCACTTATGGTATTGCTTGTGATGAATATACAGCAGTTTGTATTGAGTCTTCAGGTACAGCACGTGTATTTGGTGGAGCGCCGGCCTATCAGGATTATGCTTATTTTGTTCAAGTCAATTGCGAGTTAGCTGACCCAACACCTGAAAATTGTCAGGCTCAAAGTCAATTAACTTGGAATCACAATTTAAGCGCATTGAAGATTTATCGCATCAATGGAAATGCAGCAGGGAGCAATACTTTTGATATAAATAACTGGTCTGGTGGGCAAGGGGGCACATGGTTAAATTGGTCAGCGCAGGCAGGCATATTCTCAGAAATTGCCGGAACAGCCCCAGATTGCAATAATGCTGCCATAGAACAGCCAGCTTTCAGCGATTTAAGTATTTTCCCAAATCCTTGTTCTGACCTACTAAATATAGAACTAAGTGGTGAAATTCCAAAAGATAAAATTACAATTCAACTTTTTGAGCAATGCGGTAAAGCAATCAGCTCAGAATTGTTAAATTGTACAGAACAACTCTATCAAATCAATACAAGCAACTTAAAACCGGGATTATATTTTTTGGATATTCACATAAATGGTGTCACACTAAAGCGGATATTTTCAAAAATGTAATGATTCACTTCGGAAGAAATAGGGTAAGGCATTGAAGTCTTGTGGAAGTTAAATAATTGTCTTATATTCAATGGATTAATCCGTTGAATATGTTCACCAATGCTTTTAAGTCTCGTTTTGAGCGGCTGACCTTATATCTAGGAATCACCGCATTCCTGTTGCATTCAGCGCTTATTTTTGCATTGCGTTTGCAATTCATAGACGATAAGTATTTTCCTGAAAATTTATTTGGAAATCCATTCGCTGCGCTGTTTTCCCCATTTAGTTCTTTATTGATTTATGAAGTTTACTTATTGATATTTTATTTACGTCAGAGTTATACTAAAAGTGTAGCCAAACAACTCGAAATCATGGCATTGATATTATTGCGTAATTGTTTTAAAGATATCGGTCAACTCACAGATGGCAAAGTATCCTTACTAAATAGCGAGTTACTGAAAGACCTAACGGGTTTTGTCGCTTTGCTTTTATTGGTTTGGATATTTTATCACTTAGATGCCAAACGCACAGAAATCAAATACGAGCTGACCGCTTCGTTTATTAAGCTCAAGGAGCGTCTTTCCGTATTCCTTCTAGTTGTTTTCTTTGGCTTGTCATTGTATTCTTTTTCCAGTTGGTTAATTGACTTAGTCAAATATGCCGACAACCACGGGGCCCTTATGGATCCATCTCATATATTTTATACTGAGTTTTTCACCTTACTTACTTTTGTAGATGTTTTGTTGCTCTTGAGCAGTGCAATAAATTTGCAAAACACCATCTTAGTTATTCGTAATTCAGGGTATGTTTTGGCCACTTTTCTTGCACGTATTTCATTTTCTCTCGAGGGTTGGGAACGCATCATTACTATTGTTATCGGTGCAGCAGTTGCCGTTTTCATGTTATGGATCAGTAGAAGAAGTGTATTTTTAGCAGCTGAAAAGGAATTTAAATGAAACTTACCCACGACGAGCGCATAGCGCAAATTTTTGAACGCGCCCATTTGCATTCTAACGCTATTTTAATTACTGGGCTTATTTGCGGTTATCGAATTGAGGAAATCGAAAACCAACTCACCCGCAAGGTCCGCTATCTTGATAAATTAGTGGATGAATTAGCGAAAGGAAGAAAAATGGAGAAGATTCTAAGAACAGAAATGTAAGGCAATGGTAAATTTTCAACGCATCTTGTATTTAAGTAGTGTGCTCTTCTTTTTTTTAGGTTGCGCAGACAAATTCAAGGAAAACAAAGAAATCAAAACAACTTGCCCAACAGGTGTAGAACCTATTCAAAAGGTCTTGTTTATCGGTTGGGATGGTGTTAGAACTGATGCGTTGCTCCAAGCAACCACACCTCATTTGGATAGTTTACTGGACGAATCTATATATTGTTGGAATGTAGATAGGGGGCCATATACGGTTAGTACGCCAGGTTGGTCGACGCTTTTACATGGTGTTTGGCCCAATAAACATGGGCTTACAGAAAATTCGTTCAAAAAGAACCGTTATAAAAAGTACCCAGATATTTTCACAATCTTACACGGCTACAAACCGAATTTGGGCCTAGCGACACTTAGCAATTGGGATGCCTTTCTTCAAATTACTGCCAATGAAACCTATGCACAGCGTTTTGACACTGACCCCTTGATGTTAGTCGATGCTTTAGCGTTACTGGACAATTGTACGCCAGATGCCATGTTGCTACATTTTGATTTCCCAGACGACACCGGGCACGAATTCGGTTTTTCACCAAGTGTGTTGGAATACCAAAATGCCATTGAAGTTTGTGATCATTATTTGGGTCAGTTGATGAATAAGATCTATTGGAGAGAAGCTAATTTTGGAGAAAAATGGTTGGTTGTACTCACTACTGATCATGGCGGGGAGGGTACTGGGCATGGAAATCAAGATGATTTACCCCAGACCCGAAATGTATGGTACGTTGTTCGTAGTCCGGAATTTACCACCACACAAAAAACGGCAGGCCTAAGCGTAGATATTTTGCCGAGTATGCTCAAATGGCTCAATTGCCCCTATACGCAATACGATTTGGATGGAACAGCACTGTTCTGAGCTCAAAAGTTTATCTAATTAACTTTATAACTAAGTATCATTCACAGAAAGCGCTTTTTGACCTAAATTTGAACGATAAAATTCAAGAAAATGAAGTTCGTAACTCTCTTTTTTGCGTGTTCCTTGCTCTTGCTTGCCTGCAACCGCAGCACCTGCGAAAATGCACAAGCAGCTACAATTTTAGATTATACAGGTCTTGATGGCTGTGGGTTGGTGATTAAACTTCAAACAGGTGAGGTTCTTGAACCAGTCAATCTCAATGATTTCAATTTGACGCCAACTGACGGCATGAAAGTTTGGGTAAAATATCATGAATTGAGTGGCATGGCCTCTATTTGTATGGTGGGGCCGATCGTTGAAATTGATTGTTTGGCTAAACGCTAAGTGCCTTCATTGGTTTGGTGCGCGCAATAAAATACGGATTCACCAAATTGGCTTTATTGTAGTGCAGCGGCTCACCCGTTTCTGCATGCACAACTTCACCTCCTAGTGCTTCAAGAATGGCCTGCCCTGCGGCGATGTCCCATTCCATAGTTGGTGCATAGCGTGGATAAACATCGGCAATCCCTAAGGCCAGATCAAAGAATTTAAGAGCAGATCCTTTTTTAAGGAAAGTCAAGTCATTGGTAATTTTCTTGAGCGATTGAATAAATTGCAAAACAGGACCAGAATGGTGACTGCGTGAGCAGGTCATGACAAGGGGTTGATTACAAGTTGTCGGGTTTTCTAGTTTCGTCCATCTTGAGAAATGATTCGCATCGTCAAAATGAAAAACAAAAACGCCGGTTTCTTTAGAACCCAATAAAATTTCTTCCTTAACAGGAGCCGCAATGAGCCCAAAAACAGGCTTTCCGTTTTCTATAAGCGCAATATTCACCGCAAATTCTCCGTTGCGCTTAATGAATTCTTTGGTACCATCTAGCGGATCTACGCACCAGCATTGCTGCCAATTTTGCCGCTCTTCATAAGGTGCTTTATCGGTTTCTTCGCCTGTAATTGGAATACCTAGCGGCGCAAGGATCTTTTCTATTTGTTCGCTTGCAGCAAGGTCAGCGGCCGTCACTGGCGAGCCATCTTGTTTATCTCGACTTTCAAAGTCTTGCTCGTAGACTTGCATGATGGCTTTGCTTGCTTCAAGAGCTGCTTCAAGAGCCAATTGATATGCGGTTGGCAGTCCTTGCAATTAGAGTTGCATTTCAGGTACGAATGCGGGCACAACGAGGTCGCCTTCGGTTTTGGAAATAATTTCTTCTACAGAAACGCCGGGTGCACGTTCCACTAAATGAAACTTACCCTCTTTGATTTCCAGTACTGCCAATTCGGTGACCACTTTTTTGACACAACCTACTCCCGTTAACGGCAAGGTGCAGGCTTTGAGTATTTTTGATTCGCCTGCTTTATTGCTGTGCATCATGGCAACGATGATATTCTCTGCTGAAGCGACCAAATCCATGGCACCACCCATGCCTTTTACCATTTTGCCTGGTATCTTCCAGTTGGCGATGTCTCCGTTTTGAGAAACTTCCATGGCGCCGAGTACAGTTAACTGAACGTGTTGTCCACGAATCATGGCAAAGGAGGTAGCAGAATCAAAGAAAGAAGCGCCATTGCGTACCGTAATGGTTTGTTTACCTGCGTTGATGAGGTCTGGATCTTCTTCACCTTCAAAAGGGAAAGGGCCCATGCCTAAAATGCCGTTTTCTGACTGAAACTCAACCTCGATGCCCTCTGGAATGTAGTTGGCAACAAGGGTAGGAATGCCGATACCAAGATTGACATACCAGCCATCTTTGAGTTCTTGTGCTATGCGTTTGGCAATGCCATTTTTATCGAGAGCCATTTGCTTAAAGTTTTGGACGAACAGTGCGTTGTTCGATGCGTTTTTCAAAAAGAGCGCCTTGGAAAATGCGTTGGACAAAAATTCCAGGCGTATGGATGTGGTTGGGGTCTAGGGTACCAGCAGGCACCAACTCTTCAACTTCTGCAATGGTGATTTTACCAGCCATGGCCATCATGGGGTTGAAGTTACGGGCTGTAGCTTTGTAAATAAGGTTGCCTTCGGTATCGCCTTTCCAGGCTTTTACAATTGCGTAATCGGCAGTGAGGGCTGATTCTAAGATGTGCGGTTTTCCATTAAAAATGCGTACTTCTTTACCTTCAGCCACTTCTGTACCGTAACCTGCCGGAGTAAAAAACGCAGGAATTCCGGCTCCACCAGCACGGCAGCGCTCTGCCAAAGAGCCCTGCGGTATGAGGTCAACTTCGAGTTCTCCGCTGAGCATTTGACGCTCAAATTCATCGTTTTCTCCAACGTAAGAGCTGATCATTTTTTTGACTTGTTTGGCTTGCAATAATAAGCCAAGACCGAAATCATCGACGCCCGCATTATTGGAAATACACGTAAGGTTTTTGACACCCATTTTGACGAGTTGGGCGATGGAATTTTCTGGAATACCACACAAGCCGAATCCGCCAACCATGAGGGTCATGCCGTCTTGGATGCCTTCGAGTGCGGCTGCAGGGCTATTTACTACTTTATTCATGTGTTAAAATTCAAATGGTACTTCGGATTCGTCGACCGTTTCAGGCTGTGGTGCAGCGGTGCAGTCGTAAACGGAAGGGTCGTAGTCTGCAGGTGGATCGAAATCTCGGGTAGACAGCGCTATGCCAGGGTCTTTGTAGACTTTTTGCATGTAGTAACCGTAAATGGGCAAGGCCATGCGGCCACCTTGGCCCCAAGTCATGCTTTTGAAGCGCACGGCGCGGTCTTCGGCACCTACCCAAACTCCCGTAACGAGCTCTGGTGTGATGCCCACAAACCAACCGTCTGAATTATTTTGTGTTGTTCCGGTTTTTCCAGCTGTAGGTGCGGAAATCCCACCCCAACTGCGGCCGCCGCGCAAGCTACCTGCGGTTCCAAAATTGACAACACCTTTCATCATTTTGAGCATTTCGTAGGCAACAGTTGCGTTGAGTGCTTGCTCGCGGTGTTCTGTGGCGCTGTAGATGACTTTGCCATTGCGGTCAGTAATGCGCTCAATGAATGTGGGTCTGATGTAAATGCCGTTGTTGGGAAACACACATTGAGCAGCTACCATTTGCAACAAGGAGAGGTCCATACTTCCAAGACACATTGAAGGCACCACATCATTTGGATGCAAGTTGATCTCCATTTTCTTAAGTAGTTTCTCGATTTGGTATGGCCCACCTGTTTTTTGTACGGGATTGAAATTTCCCATGCGTCCCATGACGGCAACGGTAACTTTGTTGGAAGATTGTGCCAAACCATCTCGAACCGTAGGCGCGGCAGGGCCTGCAGGACAGTACTGGCCAACGACTTTATTGGTATTGTGGTCGACGAGGTCCAAGCAGTATTCGTCGGCCGAAAAACCGGTGCAAGGATTCACGACTTTCATAGAAAGCGCCGCAGCGTATACAAAGGGCTTTATGGTTGAACCAACTTGGCGCTTTCCTTGGCGAACGTGGTCGTAGCCAAAATGCTTGAAATTGATGCCGCCCACCCATGCTTTTACAAAACCAGTTCGGGGGTCAATTGAAACCATGCCGGCATGTAAAAAGGCTTTGTAGTAGCGGATGGAATCGTTGGGGCTCATGACGGTATCGCGTTCGCCTTTTAGGCTAAAGACAGTCATTTCGACGGGCACATTGAATTCTTTGTTGATCTCTGCCTCAGATAAGCCAAGTGCAACTAATTTTTTGTAGCGATCGGAGTTGTGACGTGCAGAGGTCATGATTTGCTCGACGACTTCTTGCTTGATGCTATTGGAGAAAGGATAATTCTTGAGCCCTTTGTTATTGAGGTCAAAATGAGGCTGAAGTTCCTCGTTGATATGACGCTCAACTGCTTGTTCGGCGTAGCGCTGCATCGTAGGATTCAGTGTTGTATAAATTTTCAAGCCGTCGGCATCGATATCATAAGGGTTGCCATCTTCTCTGAGGTATTTAAAGGTGCCATCGGCTTTTTTCGATAAAAGGATAGACTGCACTTCTGTCCGGAGCTCTTTGCGAAAATAAGGGGCCATTCCCTCTTTGTGGTCCAAGGAACGGTAGCGCACCACAATTGGTGTTTGAATGAGTTTGTTGTATTCCTCGCGGGTAATTTTCGACCGCAAGGCTTCATTTCCTTTTTCACTGTTTTTGAGCCATTGGTAGAGTACTTGGTTACGGCGTGAATGGGCAACGGTAGAGTCGGCAGCACGTGCGGCTAAAATTTCTTCTTTGGTGATTTGCTTGGCAGGCACCCCTTTGCTTTCGGCGAGTTTTGCGCGGTAGTTGCGAATTTGATAGCTGTATGGATTGTAAATACTTGGATTTTTACAAAGACCGATTAAAGTGGCAGCCTCCGATTTATTGAGGTCTTTTGGGCGTTTGTCAAAGTAAACACGCGCTGCATTTTCGATGCCAACCGCATTGTAAAGAAAATCAAATTGATTGAGGTACATCGTGATGATTTCCTCTTTGGTAAATCGCTCTTCTAAACGCTTGGCAATAATGTTTTCGCGGGCTTTTTCATTAACCCGGCGGAATTTCCCTAAAATACCACCAACGTATGGTATTTCGAGGCGCGTTCCGCTTGCTCTGGCGATTTCTTCGCGTTGGCGCTGCTGTAAGGTGAAGAGTAATTTGGCCAGCTGCTGTGGAATAGTTGAGGCACCTCCCGAACGACCAAATGAAGTGAACGAACGCGCAAGCGCCCTGAAGTCAACACCTGAATGCTGAATAAAGCGTTCATCTTCAGTAGAGATGAGTGCGTCCGTAACAAATGGTGAGATTTCGCGGTATTTGACACTGGTGCGATTCACCTGCCAAAAACGACCAATAACGGTATCTTCTTTGACACTTTTTTTGGCTAAAATGAGCGAAGCTTGTAGTTCTGGAGGGTTATCAAGCATAGAGACTGGTGGCAGGTCGTCTTCGGATTGCAACAAAAGCAAGCCCGCTACCAAAAAGAAAGGCAGCAAAGCAAAAATCCAGAACAATTTGGTCATTTGTTTTTGTTCTGTTTCGGATAATAAAGGTGCGTTTCTTTTCATAGCATAAAATTAACTACTAATTGTTTAGCGAAGTACATCTTTTCGTTGTGCATCGAGTTTGAGTAAGATGAACATCATGACACTAAAAGACATCATGGAAGAGCCACCATAACTAAAAAAGGGCAATGGGATCCCTATGACTGGTGCAAAACCTATGTTCATGCCAATATTGATGGCAAAGTGATAAAACAAGATCATTGCGACACAATAGGCATATATGCGATTAAAAGCAGCGCGCTGACGTTCGGCAATTATAATGATGCGAAAAAGCATGAAGAAATAAAGAAAAAACAAGACCAGAACACCTACAAAGCCCCATTCTTCGGCAAACGGACAAAATATGAAGTCGGTTTCACTCTCGGGTACGTGATTGGTGCGCACGCTCGAGACAGAAGCTTCGCGGTAACCTTTCCCTAAGAACCCACCTGAGCCAACGGCAGCCATGGCTCTATTGCGATTGTAGTCGTCGCCGTTGGGGTCTTCACGAAGGCCTAACACCAGTTCAATACGGTCTTTTTGGTGCTTTTTAAGCATATCAAATCCGGTGTCGACGCCAAAACTAAGCCCTCCGGCTAAAATGAGGCCGAGTGAGAGCACGACCATCATTCTAGAGCGTTCTCTGCGAGTTGTAAAGCGTTGCATCAGCAACCAAGAAACAACATAAATGAGCAGCAGACCAAACAAAACCAATGAAGATCCGCTCAATGATAGCGCAGTGTCAAAAACGGGCAATTCAAAAACAACACTATCGAGTAAAAGTGTAATGACACTTAAAAAAAGTAAGGCAAATAAGATGGGAATAAAGTGAGAACCGACCCAAGTTTCTTTATAGCGCACGCCAGGAATAGCATTGACGAAATTCAAAAGAATAGGGTCAAAGGTGAGGCCTTCACGGTACATCACAAATAAAAACGATGTAAACACCACGAAAGTTCCGGCATCGGGCTGCAATAGGATAAGTACCATCGGAATGAGTAGAATACTACTGGCCGTAAGTACGGTTCTGGTATTTTGTTGTTTAACAGTGAGTCCACTGATGTATTTAGCCAATAAGAGGGATGTTGAAATTTTGGCGAATTCGGCGGGTTGCACCCCGAAAGATCCTACACCCAGCCATGCATGCGCACCGTGAACTGCAGGCATGAATAAAACCACCACTAACAGGACGAGTGTGGACAGATAAATAGGGATGGCAAAGCGTCGATAGATATCAGAATCAATGAGAAATACCAATAACCCTAAGAACAATGAAAACAATATCCAGAAGAGTTGTCGGCCATATTTCTCAGAAAATGCAAAAAGCGACGGCACTTCTTCGTTGTATGCAACCGAATAAACTGTTGCTAAACCCATCAAGAGCATCGTGATTAGGGCTCCAAAAAGGGGCCAATCGAGGTGTTCGGTTAGGCTTTCTTGTTTGCGCATCAGTTAGCAGTTTGAAAAGCAATTTGTGCTTCTAAAATTCGTTTTTCTTTTTCGGGGTCACTCACTTTACCTTTAAGGTATTTCTCAATAATTAGTGAGGCAATTGGCGCTGCCCAAGTACCGCCCCATCCGGCGTTTTCTACAAACACTGCAACTGCAATTTTGGGCTTATGCATCGGCGCAAAAGCAAAAAATACAGAGTGGTCTTCACCGTGTGGGTTTTGAACCGTTCCTGTTTTTCCACAGACCAGGATGTCATTGAGGCGGGCCATTTTGCCAGTTCCGCCTGGCTCATTGACAACGCGTCGCATTCCCTCGATGACCGGATCAAAGTGTTGGTAGTTGATCATGGTCCAGTGTTTTTTTCTGAATTGAGAAAGCGCTCCTTTTTTACCAATTGAACGCACAAAATGAGGCGTATAGTACCAACCTTTGTTGGCAATAATGGCAACAATATTGGCCATTTGAAGGGGCGTTAACTTCACCTCACCCTGCCCAATTGAGATGGATCGAATGGTTGAGAAAGCCCATGCATGATGACCATACCATTTGTCGTAAAATGCTGGATTGGGAATAAGCCCTGGTCTTTGGCCGCTGACGTCGGTATCAAAAATTTTACCGAGCCCAAAACTTTGAATGTATTTGTACCATTTTTGTAAGCCATATTCAGCATCTGCATTGGTGCTTCTTTTGACGCCTTGTTGAATGATCCGACGCACAGCCATGTAATAATAGGGATTACATGAATATTGAATCGCTTCTGCAATATTGCGTGCAGAAGGATGGTTATGACAACCCACCAAGCTTTTGTCACAGGGGAAGCCTGTATTGGCATTGATTACGCCTTCTTGCATGGCGATGAGACTTTGAACCAACTTGAAGATAGACCCCGGTGGATATTCTGCTTGAAGTGGTCTTGGGAATAAAGGCAAGTTCGGGTCTCTGGCAAGTTTTGGATAATTTGCACTGATGTTGCGTTTCCCGACTAGTAAATTGGGATCATAGGACGGTGCAGAAACCATGCTTAAAATTTCTCCGCTCGAAGGTTCTATGGCCACGATACAGCCTTTTTTCTTTTGCATCAATCGTTCGCCATAGGATTGAAGTTCGACGTCCATGCCCATTTTAAGGGGCGGCGCTTGGCGTGCAGTGGTGTCGTATTTGCCATCGGCATAGGATTCAATAGCGTTATTAAGCGCTGAAGTAACAATGTATTTAATCCCTTTAACACCCCTTAACTCTTTTTCATAGAAACGTTCTATTCCTGCGCGCCCGATATTGTTGCCGGGTTTGTAGAAAGGATCTACTTCGATTTCTTCACGGTAAACCTCCGATAAGTAACCTAAGATATTGGCCGCGCTTTTGTATGGGTAATTGCGCGCACTTGTTGCTTCGTAATGGAACCCCGGGAAGTTAGATAGATGCGGTGCAATTTTAGACATTTCTTCAAGGGTGACTTCTTTGAGAAAAGGATAGGCTCTAATTTTCTGGTAGTTAGGCGTTCGTTTTCTGGTAATTTTATTGTAATAGGTGCCCTCGCCTTCAACAATTTCTTTAAAGCGCGCACGGACCTGCTTGGGTGTCCAGCCGATGAGTTTTGCAAATGCTGCGGTATCGAGATCTACGATACTGTCTTCGACCATCATGAGGTTATAGTAGGTTTGATTGGTAACGATTTTTTTGTCGTTACGGTCAAAGATGACCCCTCTGGGCGGAAAAATGACTTTTCTTTTTTCGGCAATTTCTTGCGCGCGAAGTGTCCAAGTTTCATCGATGACCTGCATGTAAAAAAGCTTGATGAGGTACACACCTATCATCAGGATGATGAAACTTAGGATTACATTGCGGCGCGCGTCTAGATTCATTTCTTTTGTTTGCTATTCAAGATAAAGCTTTGCATTAATAGCGCAAGCAAGAAAGAAAATATGCCACTCAAGATGGTTTTTTGGAGGATAAATCCAAAGCGGCCAAGCTCGAATATCTCAAGTAAGAAAAACCAAAAAGTATGTAAACCTAGAAGAATTGCGTAGACAATTGAAAACCAACTTGAACCCATGTCATGGGCGGTGGGTTCTTTAAGTGGATCGTAGCCTTCGCGTGGGCCATAGAATTTAAAAACAATAGGACGCAAGTAGGCTAATAATACGAGCGAAGAGGTGTAAAGCCCGAAGGTGTTTGAGAAAATATCAATAAAAAAGCCCATTAAAAAAGCCACCCCCATGAGCGGAATGACCGTTAATTCGAAAGGCAGCAACATGATAAAAAGTGGTTGTATTATGAGGTGTATACCATATCCGATGTTCAGTTGATTGAAAACCAATGCCTGCAAAAAGGTGAAAATGACAAAGCGGATGATATGTTTGTAAATGTTGGTCATTTAGTCTTCGGTTGGAATGCGCGCTTCGAGCGCAGTTTGCTCGGCGAGATGTATATTTTTAATGACATAAACGCGTTGTAGACGACGATAGTCTACGGCAAAACGTATTTCTACTTTCCATAATGCTTGCCCCTCAATGGGTTCGGTATAACTCACTTTACCAACCGGAAGGCCTTTCGGGAAAATACCCGATCCACCACGTGTTTCGACTTTCGACCACTTTTTAATTCGTAAGTCGTTGTTGATCCCGGTAATCATACCATAGCGAGGGTCCCGACCGTCCCAAACGAGTAGGCCAGGCAGGTCAGATTTTTTCATGTGGATATTGACGTCAATGTTGATATCCTCGGTAAGCACTGTTTTGACCAAGCTGTAATGTTCGCTGGCATAATGAATAACACCCACAACTCCTTCATGACAAAACACGCCCATACCGCGCTTGATACCTTGTGCCTTACCTACATTCAGCGTAAAATAGTTATTTCTTCTACTTACGCTTGAATTGATGACCTCGGCCGGAATATAGGTGTATTGTTGTTGGTAGAGGGTGTCATCGATTTTGTATTTCGTGCGCGACAACTGATACATGAATTTTGGCTGCCTTTTACGCCAATAGGTGTTCTCCCATTGAAGTTGGGTATTGTTCTTGCTCAGGTTAAAATGCTTGGTGAGGTCGTGCTCCCATTCTAGAATTTGAATAGCGATGTCATTGTTGGTTGTGAGGAACTGATTGCGCGGAAAACTGAGGTAAGTCACATACCAAGAGAGTGCCAGAATTTGCAGCACGGCAAAGACCAAAAAAATCCGGAAACGTTGCAAAAAAGCAATGAGATTGCGCATAAAAACAAAGATAGTAAATTTGAAGCATGCTCGAGCTCAAAGAAAGATGTGAATTATGTGCAAAATTGTTGATCAAGGATACTACTGATGCATATATTTGTTCGTACGAATGCACTTATTGCAGCGTGTGTGCAGAGGAACAATTAAAAATGGTCTGTCCGAATTGTAAAGGCGACCTTCAAAAACGCCCTAAAAGAAAGAAAAACGACTTCAATTATAGGACAAAAAATGTTGAAATCAGCACCAGTAGACTTTTGTTAATTCCCTTTGACCAACAATCTTATGACATCATTTTTTCTAGTTGTGATAAACCAGAAATCATGTCCATTTTTGGACATCAAAACGACGAAGAATACGAATTGGAATATACCCGATTTAAGGGTGGTTTTTCAACTTACAACCTCACGATTCAATTTTTTCAATTGCGTTTAAAAAGCAACGATCAAGTCATTGGATGGGCAGGCTACCATTCTTGGGCCAAACAACACCAACGCGCTGAGCTTTTTTACAGCCTAAAGTCTGATGAATTCAAACGAAAAGGCTACATGACCGAAGCGCTCGAACCCATTTTGGCCTTTGGAAAAAACGAAATGCAACTGCGCAGAATTGAAGCCTTTGTTGCCACTGACAACGTCGCCTCAAATCGCCTTATGGCAATTTTTGGTTTTCAAAAAGAAGCAACAATCAAACACCGCTACCAGTTTGGCGACGATGTAGATACCGATCATATGTATAGCTTGTTTCCCAATCCAGCGTATCAGTAATTCATACTACTCACATGAAAAATTTCGGAGCAATTTTCTTGATTATTTTCTTCTTTGGCAGCAAAATTACGGCCCAAAACCTCGATATTGACTTGCTTCGAAAAATCAATTTGGAGCGAAATCAAGCATTGGACCCTACATTTAAATTCATTACCAATTCGGTTTCACCAATTGGTCTAGGGGCGCCGTTAATTGTCACTTCTATCGGCTTTATTCAAAACGATAAAGCGCTCAAAAACAAGGGTTATTATATCGGCACGACCCTCCTTACCTCGACCTTCCTTACCACCACGTTAAAGTTCGCTATAGACCGAGACCGCCCGTTTGAAACCTATCCGGACATCCAAAATCTTGTTGGCGCCGGCAGCCCTTCTTTTCCATCTGGCCACACCTCAGAAGCTTTTGCCACTGCCACTTCCTTGAGCTTGGCTTTTCCCAAATGGTACGTCATTGCACCAGCCTACATTTGGGCAGGAGCTGCTGGTTATTCAAGGATGCATTTGGGTGTACATTACCCCAGCGATGTGCTCGTAGGCGCGCTGGTGGGTGTTGGCAGTGCTTGGTTGTGTCATGAATTGAATGAGCGATATTTAAAGTGATTACTCGCTTACGCTTATCCCAATCTCCAATTGGATTACTCGCTTACGCTCTTCCCAATCCCCAATTGGATTACTCGCTTACGCTCTTCCCAATCCCCAATTGGATTACTCGCTTACGCTCGTGAACCCTTATTGGGGTGGCATCAAAGAATTCAAAAGCAAAGCTGCTGCGCATCTTTTGCCTTTTTTGTTTTTACAATGCTTACAAAAGCCAGCTTTTGACGCTGTAAAAACAAAAAAGCCAGCCTTTCGGCTAGCTTTTGAATTCTTTGGCGGAGAGAGAGGGATTCGAACCCTCGATAAGCTTTAGGCCTATACACACTTTCCAGGCGTGCTCCTTCAACCACTCGGACACCTCTCCAGGTTTTTAGTGGAGTGCAAAGATACAAAGCTTTTTTGATTCTAGGAAACGGGTTTCATTCGAACCAGGATGACAATTGCGGAGAGGATCGTCAATAATCCTATCGCATAAATGGCGGTGTCTAAAGACCAAATGTCGGCAAGGATGCCAGTGAGCAAGGCGCCAACGGCATAGCCGAGGTCTCGCCAGAGGCGATACACGCCAATGCTTTGGGCGCGCTGGCTGGGATGGGTGTTGTCTGCTATCGCAGCAAGAAAAGTGGGGTAGACCACTGCTGTACCCAGCCCAAGCACCACACTCAAGGCGGCAAAAGCAAAGAAGGATTGTGCCCAAACCAATCCGAGAATGGCAAGTCCTTGCACAAACATTCCCCAAAACAGGAGTGCTTTTTTTGCAAAATGGTCGGCAAGTTTGCCTGTGAAAAGCTGACTTAAGCCCCAAACACTGGGGTAAATAGCAATAATGGTTGCAAGTTCGTTAGCCGAAAATCCTTTGCTGAGCAGCAAGATTGGGAACAAACCCCAAATCATGCCGTCATTGAGGTTATTGACTAAGCCGCCTTGACTGATACTTCCCAAATTAGGGTTTTTCCATGTCGTTTCCTTTAGAACGTTCGAAAGTAAAGGCATGCTGCTCTTTTCACTTTCTATTTGAACAAAACTGCGGGTGTCTTTGATGAAAAAAATACTGGTAAGCAGCCCAATAATGGAGAGTAGGATACCGATGTAAAATGGGTACGGGCGCAAACCGTACTGATTGGCAAAGTTGGCACTCAAGTAAGCAACAGCGCCAACCGCTAGATAGCCTGCAGCTTCATTGATACCCATTGCCAAACCGCGATTTTTGGGCCCAACGAGGTCAATTTTCATGACAACTGTACTACTCCAAGCCAAGCCTTGATTGATTCCCAGAAAAACATTGGCAATGATAATCCATGACCAATTGGGTGCGTAAATCAAGATCAGCGGAACTGGGAGGGCAAATAACCAACCATAAATGAGTAAGTTTTTACGGCCAAATTTGTTGGCGAGTGTCCCTGCAAAATAATTAGTGAGCGCCTTGGTGATTCCAAAAACAACGATAAAGGAGAGAATGGCTGTTTTGGCAGCTAAATGAAATTCGTTTTCGGCTAAATGGGGCAGAATGCTGCGCTCCATTCCGACCATGCCGCCCACAAACGCGTTGACCAAAACAAGTAAACTAAATTGCTGCCAGTTTTCTTTGAGGCCGAGCTTTTGTGTCATTACATTAATAACAAGCCGATAGAGAAATAAATGAAGATGCCAATGACGTCGTTGAGGGTGGTCACAAAAGGTCCAATGGCGAGTGCGGGGTCAATTTTGTAACGATGCAACATCATTGGAAATAAGGTTCCAAAAATGGCGGCAAATAAGATGACCGTAAATAAGGATAAACTCACAACCACCCCTAAGTGCATATTTACAAATACCGTAGCTACCAAGAAGATGAGGCTCGATAAAATGAGGCCATTCATCAATCCAACACTGCCTTCCCTGATCAATTTGGGTAAAATTCTGCCCAGGTCTTTGTGTCCTCGGGCTAAGGACTGCACAACAATTGCCGAAGATTGTACACCGACATTACCACCCATTGCTGTAATCAAAGGGATAAAGAAAGCCATGGCCGGAATGGCTGTGATGCTGTCTTCAAAATTGGAAATAACTTTAGCACCAATAGTACCGCCAAACATGGCAATAATGAGCCAAGGCAAGCGCGAAAAACTGACCCTCCAAATAGCGGCATCGGAGTCTACTTTATCCGAAATACCCGTTGCCATTTGGAAGTCTTTGTCGGCTTCTTCTTTGATGTAGTCCACGACGTCGTCGAGGGTAATGCGGCCTACAAGTTTGTTCTGGTAGTCGACAACCGGAACCGACACGAGGTCGTATTTTTCCATGACTTTAGAGACCAATTCGGCGGAATCGCTCGTCTTGACAGAAATGATTTTTTTACTTTGGTAAATGCTGCCGATTTTAGTTCGGGCATTGGCAAATAACAAGCGTTTGAGAGAGAGTACACCTAGCAAATGTTCGTCGTCGTCGACCACAAAAATATTGTAGACTTTTTCGACGTCGGCTGCTTGTTTGCGCAGTTCTATAATGGCTTGATTTACCGGCCAGTCTACATTGGCCTGAAAGAACTCTTTTTGCATCAGACCCCCTGCGGTGTCGTCGTCGTAATTGAGAAGGTCAACGATGTCCTCGGCGGCTTCGTCGTCTTCCATCTGAGAGATGACCTCCTGAATTTTGTCGTCGGGGAGTTCACTTAAGATGTCGGCGGCGTCGTCGGAGTCGAGGTTTTCGAGCTGATCGGCCATCTCTTTGCTCGAAAGCGATGCCAAGAAGCGGTCCCGAACTTCTTCCTCGAGTTCCATGAGGATGTCGGCTTGGGTATCTTCATCTACCATGAAGTAGATAAATTTAGCCTCATCGTTGGTGAGTTTGTCGAGGATTTCAGCGATTTCAGCGTAGTGAAGTTCCAAGACTTGTTCTTGGATCCAAAGATGGTCTGCCGCGACAATTCTTTGTCGCAGTTCGGCAATAAATTCTTTGGTTAACTCAAAACGCACCGCTTTCTTTTTGACAAAGATACGGAATTGACCACCAAAGGTTTTACCAAATGGTTAAGTTCTACTGGAATTAGTCGTGACAGAGGCCCTCAACCTCGTGGAAGATATCGTGAGCTTTGGTGATTTGCTCAAATAGTTGCTCATTTTTAGCCGCCTGATTTTTACTTGGTTTTTGTGCCATCTGGTGTATCAACAAGCACTGTTTCTCAAGCCTGGTCAGCGCATCCTGAACTTTTGGATTGTTTGCAGTGGCAGGTGGTGTCGAGTTCTTCAATAAAATCGCTTTGGCATAAAGTTCGCCACTTCTGGTCAGGAGCGGCTCAAAATTCTTCTCTTCGGCCGGATGAAAAGTTTGCGCCATGACTTTATGAAAATCTTTGAGCGCCAACCAGTTGTCTTTTTCAAGTTCTTTTAACAAGGGATCCGTAAGCGCGCTGGCATATTTATCGGAAACAACACCCCAGTTGATCAGGTTCCAAATGCCTCCAAGGTAATCACCTCTCTTATTCTGATACTTTAAATAATAAGCGTGTTCCCAAACGTCGATTCCTAAAATAGGAATTCCGCGTTCTTTGCTGACATCCATTATCGGGTTGTCTTGGTTGGCAGTGCTGTAAACAGCGAGTTTTCCTTCTGGCGTAACGACCAACCAGGCCCAACCGCTACCAAAACGCGTAGAGGCTGCATTATTGATGAGCTTTTGTAAAGAATCAACGCTTTTGTACTGATTGACAATCGCTGTTTGCAAGGCAGCTGAAATAGGCTTTTGTGCAGCTTTGGGGGCTAGGATATCCCAGAAAAGGCTGTGGTTGTAATGCCCGCCGGCGTTGTTGCGAACCGCTGCCGAACGAAAACTGGCGTACATCAGTAGGTTGTTCATGCTGGTATTTTCCATGGAAGTGCCCGCAATGGCTTTATTGAGGTTGTTGACGTAAGCTGCGTGGTGTTTGCCATGATGAATTTCCATGGTTTGCGCATCGACGTAGGGTTCGTAGGCATCGTATGAAAATGGCAGGTTGGGTAGGTTGTACACCTGTGCAAAAGATAAAACGGTGCAAAGGGTAATGAACGAAAGGGTTATTAGCTTTTTCATAAGGCGTAATTTTTGACAAAGTTACCTTTGCTTGGCTTAGCTGCTTGTTAATGCCGAGTTAAATATTCTGTAAATCGACCATGCGCATGGCAATGAAGGCCTTGAGCACGCGCTCACCTACATTAGGAACCTCGACATGAATCAAATACATACCACTTGCAATCGGAATGCCGGCATGGTTGGTTAAATCCCAGTCTTGGTAAGTAGCGGAGTTATCTTTTTTAATGCTTCGGACCAATTTGCCATTGGCTGTATAAATCCGGATATAACAGGTTTCGGGTAGGTTGGTAATCTTGATGCGGTTATCGAGTTTATTGCGCTCGTATTCTGAGAAAGCATAATAAGGATTCGGCACTACATTAATGAGGTCGAGCGCTTCTTTGAGCATATCTTGCGACCCAATCTGCGTAGCGATCTGATCCATGCTCCAACCGTACATAGGCTTGCCGCCGTTTTGCCCTGTAGCCACAAAGTTTTTGTATTCTTTGTTGACACGCAAACGAATGGTGACGTCCGTAGAAAGTAGTTCTTGCCCCTGTTCAAGTAGTGGATAGGCAATCCAAGATAGTGATCCATAAAGTTGACGCTTTGGAGTCGCAAGGTTTGGATTGGCCTCTACCTCAAGAAACTTGTTGTAGGCGACATTGTTTGTATTAAATTCAGCACTCAATGTCTGATATGCCGGGAAATCGAACCCGTTGCTAAACCCATTGATGCTCGCTTGGTTGTAGCTAAAGACATAAATTGGGTGCATGCCGCCCATGAGTGGTGTACCGACATTGCTCACCAAAGGATCAGTTGGGTTCCAAATCATATCGGCACCGTTTTCAGCTCCTAAGAAAGAGTTTTCACCAAAGGCCATGTACAAACGTGCGCCCGATTCTAAATCAACGGCATAGCCTGGGAACCATCCCATTCCGGTACCCGAACCATCAGGGTTGCCATTTTTATCGACACTTGGGCTCTTGCGCAGCCCGCCGGGTTGCGCGCCGCCAATATTGAGTCCGGCATTGCGGCCCAGCTCTACAATGGGGCAACGGGTCCAGAGGTTTTTGTCTTTTGTAATGACAATATTTACACTAGGTAAAAATGAAATAGATGCATTTAATCTACTTGAAGCTGTGTAACTACCGTAGTAACATAACGGCATATAATCTGCTTGGTAACCGACCAGACGGTGTGGTGCAATAATGCCATTCAGTACTTTTTCAAAAGCCTGAGTTGGGTCGGCACCAATTTCATCGTCATAAAAACAAGGATCGAGGTAATTTTGACCATTCGGTAAACATTCATAAGCATCATCTTCTGGGTCAGTATGTGATTTAAATTCTCCGGAGCGGATCCAATTTGTTGGGAAAAAGGCATCGTTGTCATTGACGCCCGTTAGCCAACGCTTTGAAGAGTCTTCGAATTCCATGCTGGCATCGATCATGTCAGTCCTTTTGGTATTGATACCCTGACCGCCATAGTATTTCGTTTGGAAAATCTGAACAGAGATGCCCCATTGCGGGATAATTTGCTCATTATCCTGGTTAATGGTGCGTTCAGAGCTGACCGAATCTAAAATGGTGAGGTCGTCTTTACTTACATGGCGGTAGATGGTCCAACTAGCGGTGTCGGCGCTATTGCCAATAGTTGGCGCTGTGAAGTCGTGGAATTTGCAAGTGAAATAACCGCTGGCCAAGTTCAGCGGATCCACAACCTTGATGTTGATGGGCCCAGCACCGTAGTCGTAGGTGGGGTTGGCAAGGTAGCCATCGGACAAAATGGTATTTAAGCTGGCTTTGGTAAGTTCCAAACTGCGGTTTCCATTTCCATAGCCATCTAAGCGCGTAATTTGAGGAGAAGATCCATAGGCGATGAGCTGTGCGGTGCCACCAGCTTCTGGCATCGGATTGTGCGGAATCACTTCAATGGGCTTGACCTCGCCAACTGCCGCTTTTCTACTGGCAATGTAGCGTTTCTTTTGCCCGTCTAACGAAAGTGGGTCATTGGGAGAATAATCTTTGTAATTGTTGTGCGCATAGGCTATGGCCATATAATAGTAGTGCTTGAAATTGACCAATTTTTTGTCGCCTTGGGCAAATTGATCGGTCTGAATTCTAAAACTGTGCTGAATTCCTTTGTCTTCGCCGTCTACGCGCTGCACCGGAATAGAGGCGCCGAGCTGGTCGCTGAATTCAAAATTGATGATTTTACCGATGCCGTCTTTGATGTCGCATTGGGCTACCAAGCGCGCTTGATCAGGGTCTTGTAATTCTGAGCTAGAAACTTTGGAATTGGCCAATTGGTAAATTTGGTAGCCTTGGAAATTATAGGTTTTATCGGCATTGGGGTCGGCAGCAACGATAAACGGATCGAATTCTTCGTATTCCTCTTTGTAATTGTTAGAATTGACTGGATTGGAGAGCATTAAAATAACCTCATTGGCCAATTCTTGTGCTTGTACATCCGGTGCATGCGGCCCGTCGAGCACTTTAAAACAATTTTCAAAAAGGGCTTGCGCTTTGTCGTCGGCACGGCGCAGGGTCTCTACTGAAGCAAATGGATCGCCGTTGCTCGAACGGGCCCAAACCACCCCAACTGTGATGTTATTTACCGCACCGGGCTTCAGAATGAAGGGCCCCGCTGATTGTACAAAACGACGGTCGTTTGGCGTGTTGTTGGCGGTTTGTTCGGTCCAGTTGGGTTGCGGATTGCCGCCGGTTCCCCAACCGAGCGGATCGGTATTGCCAGGAAACATGAAATCACAGGGCGTATTTGGATCGGCTTCTGGGTCAGAGATATGCCCGCTTCCGCCATAAACGAATTTGGTGCCATCTTTCCAAAAACCACGCAAGTAGTTGTAGTAATCGCCAGCATTGACAGGGTCCGTTTGGTTCGGATTGGCGCCGTTGGTGGTGTTCGAGTAATACAAAAACCTGCGCATGCCAAAGCGTTCGTTGTCTACAATGCCATCTCCGTAACCAATGCCATTGAGCGCTTCGTTTTCCCAGATACCAAAAGCGTTGTCGATGCCGTCGTTGTCTTGATACGGCCCTTCAAAAAAGTCGACGCCGACCGCAGGCGGAGAGTAGCCGTAGCCTTTGAAGCCGGCGTTGTCTCCGTCAAAATTATCGCCGTTGTAGTAGTAACCTAAACCTCGATTGACATCGCAACCCACATAGTCGTCATAGGGGTCGCCGAGCGCACCGTCTGTAAAGAACCCGAAATACGTGTTGTATAAAGTCTGGGTTCCACGGTTGATGAGCTCATAGTTGTAAAAGGTCATGTTGTTGACTTCGTCATTGGAGGCAAAGGCAAAAGCCTGGGCCCTGATTTCCATACCAATTGGATCAGCCCCTGTTTCGGTATGGATATTTCCTTTGTCGTTCATGACCCACCAATAATTGAGATCGCCGTAGAGCGAGATTTTACGTTCTGTAGAACAATCTTTGGTCTTTTTGATGTCGTACCAAGGGAAATCGCCATCTTGCCAATTGTAGGTGCCGTCATTGTTGTAGTCGTAGAAAGGCGCCAAGTAGTAATCCTGACCCTGCGAAACATCGCCATGAGCCGGCCATTCTTTAATGATCTGGGGTACGGTGTAGTTAGGGAATAAATCAGCTTGGGTGGAGGTGCCGTTTTGCATGTCGTAAATGCCGGCTTCGTACCAGGCATTGAATTCCCGAATTTCGTCTTGCGTAGAAATAAAGTGCTTGTCGAATTTGGCGCAGTTGTCATAGGTGGTTTCGGCAAAAACTTTGGAAAGCGGGCCGGTCCAGTAGTCTTGGCCATTGCGGTAACGCAGCGCTGCTAATTTGAGTTGGTTATTGACATCGGTGCCGCCAAGCCAGAGTGCTGCTGTAAAAAGTGCCATGATACCCGAGTTTTTAGGCACTTCGTACATCGAAAAGTTTTGGTTGGGCCGCTGCCACAAATTACCAGCGGTATGGATCATGGCCCGAACATTATTGAGTTCTAAGTAAGTAGTGTGCGTCGGTGGAGGGCAGTTGGCGCCTTTACTTTGGGTATTGACCTGTGGTTTCTGAGCCCCGGTATATGCTTGCGAAAAAAGCACTTGAGGCAGCGCAAAAGCGACGAAAAGGAAAAATATAATTTTGTGCATTTGGTGTCTAAATTAAGTAAAAAAACGCTGTAATTTTGAATATGAAACAACTCACCTCTGCCGAAGATATCCACCAACTCGTTTCGGCATTCTATGACAAAGTCCTTCAGGATGACATGCTGGCTCCTTTTTTCTCAAGGCTTGATTTTAAAGCACATTTGCCTAAAATGGAACAATTTTGGCGTTTTGCGTTGCTTTCGGAATCTGGTTATACCACCAACGTAACCGAAAAACACCTACACATGCCGCTAAAACCTGAACATTTTGAGCGTTGGAAGGCCCTCTTCAATCAAACCGTCGATGAATTATTTGAAGGGGAACTAGCTACCCAAGCCAAACAGCGCGCTGCTGTCATTGGCTGGACGATCAACGCCAAAATGAACCCAAGCCAATAAATAAACATTTCATTCTTTAAAACTAAAAACGAAAGGCAGTCAGTTGTTGTGGGGTTCCTCTTAAATTTGAAATATGGCAAAGACGGCAGATATATACAGCAAAAGAGGAATCCGTACGGGTTATGTTTCAACGGTAATCGGGATTTCCCTCGTCATTTTTATGATCGGCTTGGTTTTAGGCGGCATTTTTGGCTTGCGCAGTATCGAAAAACAGGCAAAAGAAAACCTGCAGGCCGATATCTTCTTTAAATCGGAACTCAATGATGCCGATATCAAGCAAATTGAGGAAGAGCTCAAATCTTGGCCTGAATTCGCCGATGTCTTTTTTATTTCTCCCGAACGCGCTATTCAAGAATTTGCAGGTGAAACCGAAGCAGAGAAAGAAGTGCTCGCCCTTTTTGACGCCGAAAACCCGCTTCCAGCCACAATCGGTATCAAACCCAAAATGGAATTTGCTAGTCAGGCCGGAATGGCAGCCATCAAGCGCAAATTACTGACGCGCTTTTCAGAGGAAATCGATGAGGTCAATTATGACAAAGCCAGTGTTTCGAATGTCAATTTAGGCTTCAAGCAATTTGCATTATTATTTTTGGCGGTTGCATTGTTGCTCATCGTTATTGCAGTGGCCATGATCAATAACACCATCCGTTTGGCGCTTTATTCCAAAAGATTCACGATTAAAACCATGCAACTGGTCGGGGCAACCGCCATGTATATCCGAAAGCCCTTTTTGGGTCAGGCGCTCTTTCAAGGTTTGTTCTCCTCCTTGATTGGGTTGGCTTTATTGCTAACCGTGTTTTACGGAATCAACAACTTACTCGAAACCATACAGATTGCTTACACCTTAGAGAGTTTCTTGCTTTTGGTGGCATTGCTTTTCGTCATTGGCGTTTTTATTACCATGATCTCTACTTGGTTTGCCTTAAACAAGTATCTTCGTATGAAATTAGATGATCTTTATTAATTATGAAGGACCCTATCAAACACTTTGGCTTTGACCCTGCCAATTACAAATGGCTTTACATTGGCTTGGCAATCAATATTCTTGGCTTCTTACTCATGATCGGCGGTGGCTCTGACGACCCCAATGTGTTCAAGGCTGACGAGCTTTTTAGTTCCGTGCGCATCACAATAGCCCCTATGCTTATTGTAGCTGGCTATGTCGTGATTTTCTATGCGATCATGAAGCGCAATAAAAAGGACCAAACAGAGTCTTAGCCCATGACTTTTCTGGATGCAATCATTTTGGCCATCATCGAAGGCCTCACTGAGTTTTTACCTATATCGTCTACCGGCCACATGATCATTGCCTCTACGCTCATGGGCAATGCTTCCAACGATTTTGTGAAGCTTTTTACCGTAGCGATTCAATTTGGCGCCATCTTATCAGTGGTGTTGGTTTATTTCCAAAAATTCTTGCAGTCTTTTCGCTTTTACCTTTTGCTCTGTGCGGCTTTTATTCCTACGGCTGTTATCGGTTTATTAGCCAAAAAACACATCGATGCCCTTCTCGAAAATGTAGTGGTAGTGGCTTGGTCTTTATTGCTAGGCGGAATCGTGTTGCTTTTTGTAGACCGTTTTTTTGCTTCAAACGAAACTCAAACTGAAGAAAAACCCCTTGATTTCAAAGCTGCTTTTCTGATCGGAACCATACAATGTTTGGCCATGATTCCAGGTGTTTCTCGGTCTGCAGCCACAATTATTGGAGGCTTGAGTCAGAAATTAACCCGCAAGGCGGCCGCAGAATTTTCGTTTTTCTTGGCAGTTCCAACCATGTTTGCCGCTACGCTCAAAAGCATGTACGACGAAAAAGAACTCCTCCTTGCCTCTGAAGGCAGGGAATGGCTGCTATTATTGGTAGGAAACCTTGTGGCATTTGCGGTTGCATACTTGGCCATCAAGTCATTTATTTCTTTTTTGCAAAAGAAAGGATTCCGCGCTTTCGGTTGGTATCGAATCATTCTAGGCGCGCTTATTTTGCTTTTATTGGCAATGGGTGTTGATCTTCAAATGGCAGGCTGATGCTAGATATTACCGAAGGCCTGACCATACTTGTAGACAAACCCTACAAATGGACCTCTTTTGATGTCGTCAATAAAATCCGTTGGAACCTCAAGAAAAAATTGGGTGTTAAAAATGTAAAAGTGGGTCATGCAGGTACTTTAGACCCCTTAGCTACTGGCCTTTTGGTCCTGTGTTTGGGCAAACATACTAAATTAATCGAAGGCCTTACCAATGATACCAAAACCTACACCGGTACTTTTCTTGTTGGCAAAACGACACCCTCCTTTGATTTAGAAACCGCGTACGAACAAGACTTCGATACCACGCACATCGACGCTGCTTTGCTCGAGCAGGTGCGCGCATCTTTTCTTGGCATACAAATGCAAACGCCGCCTATTTATTCGGCAAAGCAGATTGACGGCAAGCGCGCTTATGATTTTGCACGTGCCGGAAAAACCGTAGAAATGAAGCAGAGTCAGGTTGAAATTTTTGATTTTCAGATTGACGCCACGCGCTTTCCAGAAGTAGATTTTAAAATCAGTTGTAGCAAAGGCACATACATCAGAAGTATAGCCAATGATTTTGGCCTTCGCTTGAGCGCAGGTGCAACGCTTATTGCGTTGCGCAGAACGCAGTCGGGCGAATTTCTAATTGAGAATTCCAGAAGCGTCGAAGATTGGATTGAGCTGATCAATCAGGACGAGCTTGTTCAGCTTTAACTGAACAAGCACTTATTCTTTAATGTGCTTTAGCTTTTCTTGCACTTCTTTGATGTAACGGTGGTATTTATCAATTTTGTCTTGGTAGCCGTTTTCTTCGGCCCGATGCAATCTTTTTTGAAGGTAGTGTAGACGACGTCCTAACTTGAATTTGTCCCATTTGTATAAGATGCGTTTCATGTGGCAAGTTTTTAATAAATACTGAATTTGCGCCCTTTTGGCTTCCTTTAAATGTAGCTAATAATAACTTAACATCCAACTGAATTTGTATTGTTTGGTTACTATTTTGTTTGTATCTTTGTGGCCCTGAAAGTCGAAAGAATGCCTCGGTGGCGGAACTGGTAGACGCGCTGGATTCAAAATCCTGTTCTTTCGGGAGTGCCGGTTCGATCCCGGCCCGAGGTACAAAAGCCCCTGATTTTCAGGGGCTTTTTTTGTTTTTCAGAGCCGAACAGCTACCGTTTACTTATCGTCTAACATATTAATGACCCCGCCTTTGCCATCGGTAATGATCGTTTTGGTATTCGCAGAGGTGGAAAGTTTCATGAACGCTTGAATTTGATTCATTTTTAATACATTCGGCGTTAGGCTCGAATTGAGCATATCGTTGGCAGCTTTGTTGGCTTTGGCTTCAATTTCGATTCCTTTGGCACGGCCTTCGGCTTCAATTTTGGCTGCTTCTGCTCGGGCTTCTGCCTGAATAATAGCATTTTTCTTAGCGCCTTCAGCCTCAATAAGCTGTCGGTCCATTTCTTTCTTCTGTCGGTCCAACACAAACTCCATACGCAAGGCCTCTTGCTCCGCCTCTAATTTGGCTTCAATGGAACGGGTTAATCCTTGCGGTAAGCTGATGCTTTTCAATAAAACAGCCTCAATGACAAATCCTTTTTCATCGCAAACCTCAGCTAGCCTTTTCTTGATTTCTTGCTCGATTTCCAAGCGTTTGGCACTGTGCATATCTTTGGCATAATACCTCGAGCAGACATCAGAGGCCGCCGATCTAAACACGGGTAAAATGAGGTTTTCTTCGTAGTTCAAACCCGTTTCTTTGATCAATTTAGGAACGTCTTCTGCCTTGATATGGTAGAGAATAGAGCTCTCAGAAAGTATCGTAAGACCTTCCTTTGAAGGCAGGTTTTCTTTGATCGACAAATTCATGGTGCGCACATTGACTTTCACCACTTTGGTAATGAATGGATTGTAGGCCACGGGCCCTGGCATTCTTACCTTTTCATCTATTTTTCCGAGTCTACTTTTCACGGCCACCTGATGTGGTTTGACTACCGTACAGCTTGCCACACCTGCAGCAAAAGCTGTTATCATCATCATTTTTTTCATCGTTAAATTTTTTATTGGCTTTGGTCAAAGGTTGTGCCATAAACGATGATTTATGATGGAGTTATTATTGATAATTTTTATGGTGGTTATAGGGTAAAAAAATCAATGATTTATCTCAACAAATTCAAATGACCAGTGAGCACGTTGTCATCGGACTGATTATTGAAGCGATAGGTCACTTGATAAGTGTAAACGCCAACCTGAGCAGGTCCTAAATTGGCTACTGAGCCGTCCCAGCCTACATTGGGATCTCTGCTCGAGAAAATCAGTTCACCCCAGCGATTGAAAATCGATAATTCAAAAAATTGGGGATCGATGTTTCTTCCGTAGACGATAAAAACATTGTTCAACGCATTTCCATCAGGGCTGAATGTATTTGGAATATAAATAGCCGCATCCTCTAAAATGGTGAGTACACTAGAAATATTGTCGCTACAACCTTCCGTGTTGCTTACCGTTAACTGAAATGTGATGTCCCCGCTGATATTTGCAGGTAAATTAAAAAGTGGATTTTGGCTAGTGCTGTTCTGGACCGTGCCATTTTCGTAAATGATGCTCCAGTTCCAGCTGGCAACCTGACCTAAAGATTGGTCTTGCATTTGAACTTCTGAAATTCCGTAAACAAGATCTTCAGGCGTGCTTGTAAATGCGGCAATAGGCGCTGGTAATACGGTGAGGTTCACAGTAATGATGCTGTCACAACCGGATGTATTAGGAATGGTGTAAGAAAAAGTGGTGCTCTCCGTATAGGTCTGACCATTTGCCGCGATGTAAGGCCCGCAAGAACTGACATTTATCGTATTGGTGCTTACTTGGTTAATGGTCAAGTTTAATATAACAGTGCTGTCGCAGCCATTGACCGATCCGTTACTCATGGTGTATTGAGGTAAATTAGTTGAACTCGTGTAAGTGTTGCCATCTATCCAAGTAAAACTGCCACAGGCCGTTTGGATATCTGTGCCGATTGCATTGGGGCTTACGCTGAGGTTGAGGGTCACAACGGAATCACATCCGGAAGCGTTGATTAATGTGACGCTTTGTGTGTCGGGCCCGTTAAAGGTAAGACCGTTCCAATTGTATGGAAATTGATCGTTGCAAACTGTCTGGCTAAGACTCACTGCGTCAGGCGTACATGCGCCACAACAGTTGCCCGTTTGTGCGCTAATTGTATAATTGGTATTGATATCCCAACAAGGATACTGCACATTTAATCCACGTAGTACGCCGCCAAATTGATTTTGGAAGTAGGCCAGAACTTGATCAACGGTATTGCATCCTCCTTGATTGACATTGACGTCGCAACTGTATAGACAGATGATACCGCTGTTCCAACCATTGGGTATATTAAAGTAATTGGGGTTGGGCGGGCTAATGATAGTTACAGGTGGCGCTACGTTTACAGTAAGAATGGCTGGGTTGATTCCAGTAAAACTGGATGTGTTTATAGGAAAGCCACAGTTATTATTGTTTTGTGCCGAATTAAATCCAGCATACAAGACTTCACTTACATTATTTACAAAGGGGCCACTGAACGACACATTGACAGGTTCATAGGTGCAAATACCGATTTTTAGGTTTGGAATGTTTTGATCTACGACAATATTCAGGTTGCCTCCGTCGTAATTGGCAAAAAGAATCCAATTCCCATTTGGGTCGCAATTAGGCGTAAAAGAAGCTTGTCCAAATAATGACGTAGACAGCAGGAAGATAAAAATCCAAGCAATGGAGAATTGCTTATACATGTAATTAGAATTATAAATCTTGGTTTTTAAACAAACACATGTGCTCCTTGTTTAGAGGAAAAAGAAATTTTATGAAAAAACTGAGTCTCCTACTTTTTGCATTATCCATTTTAGTCAACGCACAAGCCCAAACCAATGTTGCTGGAGGCATTTACCAAAATGCAACTTGGTCCTTGGCCAATAGTCCATACGTGGTAAACGGTCCGGTAGTGGTCTTTCCCGGTGTAACGCTCAATATTGAACCCGGGGTTGAAATCAAAATAAACAACTTGACTTCAAGTAATATTTACATTGAAACGAGAGGCACGCTGAATTGTGTAGGAACCGACGCACAGCCCATCAAAATAAGCGCCATGTATGATACCACCAATCAAACAGCCTGGCAAGGATTTATTTGCACCAGTGCACAAGGTGGTGTGTTGAATGTAGACCGTTTTGATATTGCCAATGCGTTTAAGCCTTTCGCCTACGACGCTCCATTAGCAAATTATCAATATACAAACTGTAAGTTTCGCCATTGTTTTGAAGCCATCACACTCGGCAACACGGTAGAGTTGAATAATTGCCAGTTTATCGACAACGAAACGGCCGTCTATGGTTGGTCTTATTTTACCATCAATAATTGTTTGTTTAAAGACAACAATACGTCGGTCTCTGCCTATCCGACAGCCTTTACGATGACCAATACACAATTTATAGACAATGCCATTGGCGTTAGCTTTGCAGCTCCAGTATTTGACTCACTTTATATCACAGATTGTCAATTTTTGAATAATTTATTGGCTATTGGGTATCCGACAAATGGTCAGATTTTTAATTGCCAATTCAATGACAACGCTACGGCCATTCAATACGCTTCTGAGGTGGAGATTTTCAACAATGAGTTCTCTTTTAATGAGTTGGCACTGGAAGCTTCCATTGACGCGGATATTCACGATAATCTAATCAACAACAATATTGGAGGTGTTCTGATTTCTGGTGTAAGCAACATTCAAGATAGTCCAGAGATCTACAACAACGAAATCTGTAGCAACATCAATTTTGCTGTCAACAACAATACGAACATGAATTATTCTTTGCTCAGCAATTGTTTTTGCGACCTAGACTCAGCGGGAATAGAATCGGTAATTATCGATGGTTATGATGACATTACCAAAGGACTCATCAATTACCAAATCTACGATTCGAGTTGTACAGTTCTTTTGGGTACAATTCTCAAATACGGACCTGGCGCGGGTCTTGATGAATTAGGTTTTGATATTTTGTTCGAAAACCCTGTACAAAATGAACTCCAAATTTTGGGCGAAATCAACTTTAGCGAAATTCAAATCAGTGATTTGAGTGGAAGGGTTTATACACTAAATAGCGCAGGAGACAACCAATTTGACGTGACGATGCTCCCGGCTGGATTTTATATCCTGACCACAGTAAATCAAATAGCGGTGAACAAACCCTTTATCAAGAGGTAATCTATTTGACTTCCATCAATTCAATCCAGCTTTCTCCCAAATTGACGCTCAACTGCGTGCCTTTTTTGGGTAGCAACGTAAATTCTGGGTCTGAAGAAAAAATCATGAGCCCTAATTGATACCCCGCTGGAATAACTTGGTCATCGGGTTGGAAATGAAAGGTGAGGTCGTAAAATTGACCTGGTTGCAGCGCTGCTCCTTTTTCTAAAGAACTGTGGTTTTGAGGATCAGCCCAAGCTCGGTTGACAATTACATCCTCAATTTTTACTTTTTTAGCATTGAAGTCTTTGGGTACAGCAATGAGGTACACTGATAAATTCGCAGCAGCTTTGGAGCTTGCTACTTTGAGGTGAATGCGGCTGGTTCCAGACAAATGCAATGGTTTGTCTAGTCCTTTGGTCCAGAAAAGCAAGCGATTGGCTGTGTTTTTTTCGGATATCAGTTGCGCAGCTTTCAGGCTAGCGTCATCGGTAAAGGATAATATGCCTGCCTTGCTTTGTTCTTTAGACAGTAATCCTGTATTGGTACTACCGTGTAAATACCAGCGCTGCAACTTGGCTTTCGGATTGGGGAATGCGCCGTATGCGTGTGCGTCAGTTTCTCCTTTGGAGACAATCCAGGCATCGGCTAATTTTTCTACACCGTTTTCTACACCATGCAAATAATGTGTAAACCACTTGTTCATCATCCAAAAGGGTGGCGGGTAACCGTGGCCTTGTTGGTTGTAATAAATTTTGGCAGTGAGGCCCATTTTTTTGGCTTGTTCATAAAAACGAAAGCTGTGTTCGGCCATCACATTCCAATCTTCAAATCCATGACACATAAACAAAGCGGCTTTCATGCTGTCCATTTGGGTCAGGTAGTCTCTGGAGGCCCAAAAAGCATTGTAGTCTCCGGTAATTCTATCTTGCCCGGGCACTAAAATTTGATCTCTTACGGTGGCATCGTTGTGTGCACGGTTTTCGGGGTCTCCGCTATGTACAAAATCGTAAAGTACGTCGGTGTCTTCACCGAGGTAACCACCAGGTGAACGCACCAAACCATTTGATCTGTAATACAAATACCAAGAACTCACCGGCGCATTTGGAATAATTGCCATCAAACCTTGAACTCCCGTACAAGCAGCAGCCAAGCATAAGGTGCCATTGTAGGATGTTCCCATCATGCCCACTTTACCAGTGCACCAATACGCACTAACCGTATCCATACCAGTCCGGGTTGTGTAACCCACAGCGCGTCCGCAAAGCCAATCGATGATGGCCGCAGGGGCGAGTTTTTCGTTTTCACCGCCAATGGTAGGCACACCGTCAGAAAAACCCGTCCCTGGCGAAGAAGAGTAAACGGTGATGTATCCGCGTTTCACCCATTGTTGGTCTTGAAAAAACGCATCGAGAGGCCTGTTTTCTTTGCGTTTGGCAACCGCGTTTTTGTGGGGAGGTGGCGTTTGGCCAATTTCGTGGTGAACGTTCCAATAATAGCTTTTGGAGTTTCCTCCTGTGCCTGCAAAATAGGGGCTCGTCATGTAAATAACGGGCAATTTGAGCCCTTGCGTTTGGGTCTGTAAGGGCCTGGTCAAAAACACGTGCATGCGATCGAGTTTGCCGTTGGCATCGCTGTCAAAGTTCGTCTGCACCCACAATTCTTCTTTGATCCAGTCTGACTGATTGCTAAATGCCGAAACAATTTGCGCTTCGCCGTTGAGAAATTGGGGCTTTGCTTGTTGGGCGTGTAGGTTTGTGAAAATGAGTAAAGTAAATGAGAGAAATAAGGATTTTAACATGGTTGGGTAGAAGTTTTAGATTATTGCTTAATTACTTTGTACACATCATTTTTTTGATTTTTTTTGAGTGTGACGTAGTAAACTCCTTTAGCAAGGTGCTCGAGCGAAATTTGTGTTTGACCAGGCTCTAAAATCCCTTTGATATAAACAATACCCTCACTGTTTGCAATTTCGTATGGGGTATCTTCTAAGAGGCTATAGGAAATGTCAATTGAATTCTTTGTAGGATTTGGATAAGGATAGGTTTTGTTATCCATTGGTGTTTCGTGCAATCCTAGTCCCTGATCGATTAAATCAGCTAATAGGCCAATGGCGACTTGAAATGCTTGGGCAGGTAATTGATTAATGAGAACACAGATAATTGCACCAGAGGCTGGGTCATACATCATAGATGAATTATACCCTCCCCAAATGGTTCCGCCATGTTGCCAAATAGTTCTCCCTAAAATCGTTGCTTCAGCAATCCCAATGCCATAACTGCCTGATCCGACAAAGGTGGTCATTTCCTGGAGGGAGTTTTGATTGATTATCTCGCCACCCATGAGCGCGCGATACCAGTGTACCATTTCACTCGAGGTTGAATACATGGCTCCAGCAGACCAAGCAGCGCTGTTAATGGAAATTCTTGGCGTTGAACTAAAATCCATTCCTCCTTGCCAAGGATGTGCAGGTACTACTATTGTGTTTTCGTATACCGCAAGGTATGTGCTGTCCATACTCAGCGGATTTAATATATCATTGCGCAAAAGTTGGCTAAAACTTTGTCCAGTAACGCTTTCGGCCACCAAACCTGCCAGTAAGTAGTTTGTATTGCAATACGACCATCCTGTACCAGGAGCGGCTAGGGGTGGGGGTACCCAAGCAATGATTTCCTCTGGTTGAAAGACACGATAAGGATCCGCAAGCATGGAATCTCCATAACCCGGAATATTCACATCACTTAAACCGCTGGTATGGTTCAGCAATTGTCGGACCGTAATATTCGGATCCACGTTATTAAAAGTGGGCAAATGTTCATGGAGCGAATCGTCCAGGGAAAGTTGGCCATCTTCTGCCAATTTGAGCAGGAGCACTCCTGTAAATAGTTTTGTATTGCTCGCAATGGCGAAACCTGTCTCGGGGGTTATTGGAACCCCGGGGTGTGAAACACCCGTAACGCCCTTCCAAATCCCTTCATTAGGCACATAGACACTTGCTGAAATCCCTTTCAGGTTGTAGGTCGTTTGAAAACTATCGATGGTGTGCTGTAAATCAGCGGCCAACCCAGCATTAACGTTTTGCGCCGCGTAATTTCCACTCCAAAACACCAAACAAATAGAAATAAATCGAATAAAGCGCATTGACTGAATTACAAATTTTATAGATGGACTACTCCACAGATACACGGATAACTTGTTCATTTTCAATGTAAAAATAATACAATCCAGGTTTTAACATTCGGACATCTAGTTGAAATTGATTTTGAACAATATGCCCTTTTAACACCTCTTTACCCTGAGGATCTACCAACTGAAATGGTTTTCCAATTGCGCCCAGCGGACAACTCACCAACAGATCATTCGCGCAAGGATTCGGGAACACTGAAATTTGCAGCATTTCTGTTTGCGAATTGAGACCAGCGGTTTCAAATGAAAAATAGCAGGTATCTGCTTCATTCAAGGGACCATTGCCAAAGATAAACATTGCGGTCAATGGTTCACACCATGGACTTGGGTTGTTAATAGTCACGGGATAAGCTTGCGTCGTTTCGCCTAACTGCGCAAAATAAAACATGTTGCCAGTTGCTACTGTATCGCCGTTGCAATCTAAAATAGATGAGATATATGGGTAACCTACAAAATCATTGATGGTCGCATTGAAATGCATTGCAAGTTGGTAATCATTCGGGTTTAGAGAGTCGGGCTGAAAACTGACGATCGAAAAATCGTCGCAAGAGAAAGTTTGGGCCAACGCGCGACAATTGATCAATAAGAGAGAAAAGAGTATTATAAAGATAGGTTTCATTGCTACTCAAAATCGTAATTAATCATCCATTTTATGTGGTAACGATCGGTGAAAATGGCAAATAGCGCGCCCCAATCGGTTTTTTGAAGGGGCATTTCTACCACACCACCCTCGCTGAGTAGCTCAAACCAACTTTGTGCTTCTGCCTCATTGGTGGCATTTAATGAAATATGTGTGTTATTACCGAGTTCAATCTTTTGACCATTACTAGGCAAAATATCTGATGCCATTAAAGAATAACCAGGTGCGATTTCCATGGCAATATGCATGATGCGATTCTTTTCTTCTTCGGAAAGGTGTTCGCCATAGGGGGTGTCACCGAACTTTTGTTTGATTTGGATTGTGCCGCTAAAAGCTTTTTGATATAAATCAAAAGCTACCTCAGCCTGTCCATCGAAATTGAGATAAGGAATGAGATAAAATGCCATGTTTTTTTTGTTTAAAGATAAGGAGAACTTTGAATTAGTTAAGGAGAATTCAGGCAACAAAAAAACCGAATCTTTCGACTCGGGTTTTCCTTGTAACGGGTGAGTCACAAAATTCTAACTTCATGGAAGGCTATGAAATGGTGGTAGATTTGTGGTTGTTTATGAATCGAGGTGCCGATTGATTTGTTTAAAATCCAAAAACAAGTGATAGTCTAGTCATATTTTGATTTTACCTGTATGACATACAATAAAAAACGCTCACTTATACTTTACTTATCATTAATTCTCAACATCCTAGTCCTTATCCCAATCTGTTTCCTCATGCTTACTAACAATAAAAGAATTGAGGAGACTTTAGGTGAATTTAACCCTGCAAGAGGTATTTTTTTAGCCATGTATGTAACGATTTTGTTAGGCTCAACATAACAATTGATCAATCCGAATAATCAATTCGCGATGGCATAATTGCTGATGCAAATCGTTTATAAATTCTTGACGCCGTTTACGGTAAAAACACTTAAACATCCGTTTGTGATTAGTAATATCTTGATTGCGCTAGTGCACATTGTGACGGTTTTTTCACTATTGTAATCCTGACACTTGCTTTACTCGGTCAGGAAGGACCTCAGGGTGGGGCTTTTCTTAGTAGAGAGGAGTATCGAATTATCGAACCTTGACGATATCTCCGATCTGTCAAGATGAGGCCTGATTTGGAAGGGATAGGAACAAATCGAATTGTTTATTAACTCAACGGATTTTAGTTAATCCTAATTATTAAAATCAATCCAAAATTCATCGGTCAGATAAAAAACCGTATCAATGAAATATAGTAGACCATCCTTTGTTAGCACATTTTCATCGTGAAGATCTTCCAGAATCAATCCTAATTCTTGATTATAATAGTCGTTATTTCGGGTGTTTGTAAATCCATTACTAATTAGAAATTCTTTAATCTGTTCTAGATTCGTCGTTGATGTTACTTCAACAAAAGGTTGTTCAACTAAAGCAAATAAATTATTATCTAAAGTAAGAAAGCCAATTAATTGATAGGCCGTATCCTCAAAAAATGTATTATGCATGAGCAGGTTATGTAAATAATCTTCCCAAGAATTGTAATAAATGGAATCATTTAATTTGAATACAGATTTTTGGTCATGTAGATACACTTTCTGTTCTGCGCCTTCACTAACGTACTGATTGAAATCAATATGGTTAACCCACAATTGCTTTTCAGTAATAAACGTTTCTAACTCCTGCCTTTCTTGCTCTTTGTAGTGCTTTGATCCTTTAGGCGCTGTGCTTGTTCTCTGGCTTTCTCTAAGGTGGTTGGCGATTGCTTGGATAATTTTTCCATGCCTAACCTCGCTCTTTCCTGAAATGATTGCATAAAGGTGATTTTTTAATGAATTTGACATTCAATCAAAGTTACGGAAAAAATGGAAAAAGTAACAGGTTCATTTTACAGCATAAAAAAACCCGAATCTTTCGACTCGGGTTTTCCTTGTAGCGGGTGAGCCACAAATTTCTAACTTCCTCGAAGGATATGAAATGGTGGTTGAGTTGTGGTTGTTTATGAATCGAGTTGCCGATTGATTTGTTTAAAATCCAAAAACAAGTCATAGTCTAGTCATATTTTGATTTTACCTTTATGACATACAATAAAAAACGCTCACTTATGCTTTACTTTTCATTAATCCTCAACATCCTTGTCCTTATTCCCATCTGTTATCTCATGCTGACCAATAATTACAGGATAGTCCTAACATTGGGAGAATTCAACCCAGCAAGAGGTATTCTTTTAGCCATGTATGTAACGATTTTGTTAGGCTCAATATATCTATTGATCAGTCCGAATAATCAATTCGCTATTGCATTATTGCTGATGCAAATCGTATATAAATTCTTGACGCCCTTGACGGTCAAAACACTTAAACATCCGTTTGTGATTAGTAATATCTTGATTGCGCTAGTGCACATTGTGACGGTTTTTTCCTTGAAGTAAGTATTTCTTAATATAAGTTAACTTCACTGCTGTGCGAATTATTTTCAAATTTGCACAAATAACTAGCTTTTTTCGATATGGATTTAAAATCCTTCTTGTGCGCTATTCATCCAATTCAGGACGATTTAATTGAAGAGTTATCTGCACATTTTTTATGGCAGGAATTTCCTAAGAATTATTCCATATTAAAGCAGGGGCAGAAGTGCGAAAATCTCTGGTTTTTAGTGAATGGGGCAGCGCGTTATTATTATCTAGATGAAAAGGGTAAGGAGAGAAATGTTTGGTTTTCAATAGATTCTGACGTTATAGCTGATACGCCAAGTTTCTTGTTTCAAACGCCTTCTTCATGCGAAATCCAACTCATTGAAGACTCGGAAATAATCGCTATTTCCAAATCGAGTATTGATTTTCTTTTACAAAAGCACCATGCTTTTGCGCTGTGGTATTTGAGGGTATTCGAAAATTTTTACGTCCATCAAATAGAGGATAGAATATCCGATTTACAATTTCTTTCTGCGAGTCAGCGCTATGAAAAATTACTTGCCCAACATCCAAGCATTAGCCAACGCATTAGCCTGGGTCATATCGCATCCTACTTAAATATTACCCAAGAGACGCTGAGTAGAATTAGAGCGGGTAAATAATTTAAACTTTCATTTGTTAGGTGATTTTTTGATTTAGGTCAAATTGCTTTTTGATTTAGGTCAAATACAAGTAGTACGCTTGTGTGCAATTTTGCAATCAAACTATTTTGGCTATGATTCGAAACGTAAGGCCTCAAGATGATTTAAATACAATTGCCCATTTGGTCTATGAAACGGATCCAATTATGTCCTTTTTATTTGGAAAAAATCCGAAGGCAATTAAGCAAATAGTTGAACTTATACGGAAAGAAGATAACGCTTTTTCGTATCAGCATATTCATGTTTATCTCGACGGGGACTCAATAAAAGGTTTGATCTTAAGTTACAGACCATCTTCAATTGATAAAAAGAGAGAGAATCAAGTATACTCTGAGGTATTTTCTGCTTTTGAACTTCTGACATTGTGGTTAAAATCAATCATTTTAAAACCCATTCAGCATAAGAAAGAAATTGACGGAATTTATATTCAAAATATATCGGTGAGCGCGGCCGCTAGAGGTGAAGGGATAGGAAGTAAATTACTTAACGGGCTTGAAAACGTTGCAAAACAACAAAATATAAATTCACTGTGGCTAGATGTTGCCTTTGACAATGCCAATGCCAAACGACTCTATGAAAGAATGGGTTTTGAAACAGTGTCGAAACATTTCATATTGTTTTCAAAGAAAGGATTTTATAGAATGAAAAAAACTGTCAATAATCAAAATGGGAAATAGTAATCAATTCTTTTTGGATATCAGTGTGGCATTTTTAAATGGTGCGATAGAATACGCCATTTTTGTCTTCCCATTTTTTCTTTTGTTTTGGATGATACTTAAAAACAAATTAAAGCGTATCCGTATCCAAGAGGCACCCAGAGCAAATAAACACCATTTTGTCCATGACCTGAAATACACCGTCTCAACACTCTTCATTTTTGCTGTCATGGATGTTAGTTTGTTATACCTAAAAGAGAATGGGTATACTTTGTTGTATGACGATGTGAACCAGTATGGTTGGTGGTTCTTAATCGGCTCACTTGTTTTTGTTTTATTTCTTCATGATACATTTTTCTACTGGACACACCGCGCTATGCATCATCCAAAACTGTATCATTTTTTTCATCGTGTCCATCACGAAAGCACTGACCCATCGCCACTCACCTCTGGTTCATTTCATCCCTCTGAAGCAATCGTAGAAAACGCACTTCAATTTATTTTGCCTTTTTTCTTTCCGCTGCATTTTGGTGTCATCTTGGCTTGGCAGTTATTTGATATGCTCAATAATATTTTAGCTCATTTAGGATATGAGCTTTACCCAAAGGGCTGGGTTCGAACACCTATTTTGAAATTTAAAACAGCATCGACTCATCACAATATGCACCACCAACTATTTAACGGTAATTATGCCTTGTATTTTACCTGGTGGGATAAATGGATGGGGACGGAATTTGTTGATTACGAGAAAAGACATGATGAGATTTTTGAACGCAAGAATAGCCTTCAGTCATCTGGTGGGTTCTTTCCATTAAAAATCGGCTCCATACGAGAAGAGGCTAATGATGCTTTTACGATTGAATTTGAAAATCCACCAAGCCTTTTCACAAATTTTTTGGCAGGTCAGCATATTACGTTACGGATTAACATTGAAAATGAAGAATTGTACCGCACGTTTTCCCTTTCTTCAATTCCTAATCAAGACCCTTTCGCTAGCCTAACAATTAAACGAATTAATGGCGGAAAAGTCACTAATTATCTTGGAAAACACCTCAGTGCAGGCACAATTGTTCAAGCAACTGCACCTTCTGGTCAGTTTTATGTTGTGCCTGAACCAGCAAATAAAAAACACTATGTAATGATTGCAGGTGGAAGTGGGATTACCCCAATCTATAGCATGATTGGATCTATATTGGCGGTTGAACCCAAAAGCAACGTGACCTTACTTTATGCCAATAAGACATGGAATAGTATTTTGTTAAAAGACAAATTAGACGGCTTATTTAAGATGTTTCCAAAACAGTTTACCATACAGCACTTTTTGAGTGAAGAGGTTCAATTGAATGGAGCAACTGAAGGTCGTATATCAAAAAAAGATTTAGAAGTTGTTTTGGGTAAATCGAGTTTGCCAGATAGGGCGTATTACATTTGTGGCCCCGAAGAAATGACAGTTAACTTAACTGAGATACTATTGAATTTAGGGGTCTCTAAAAATTTAATAAATAGTGAATTATTTACTATTGCCAAGAAAGAAAGCAGCCAAAAAACAGAGGGAAAGGCAACGGTTACGGCAACGATATTTAACAAAAAATATGTTTTTGATACCATTGAAGGCTCGTCTATTTTACAAAGTGGGCTAGCTCAGCAAATTCCTTTGCCATATTCATGTCAGAGTGGCTTGTGCGGAACCTGTAAATTGAAATGCACGAGTGGAAAAGTTGATATGCGCTCAAATCATGCACTTTCAGCGCACGAAATTTCTCAAGGATACGTATTGACATGTCAGTCTTTTTCGAGTTCGGATACAATTGATTTACAAAATACTTGAATAAGATGAGGAGATTATTTTTGTTTTGTTTGATTGTGACGGCACTCAAGATAAATGCTCAGATAACGCTAGAATCTTTGGCAGGTAACGACCAATTACATTACATCAATTATATTAACCAAGATTTAGACAGTAATTCAAAATGGAATTATTTTAACTTAAATCGTTTTACCTATAATTATCAGGATCAAACAAGAAATAATATCTCCATGGAAGCTCAGCTCACCTATCAAATTTTACCTTGGATAGGTATTTCCATGGGTGGCGGATTTTATGGCGAATTACTTATACCGTCTTTAGGTCTTGGGCTAGGGTATCTGAATAAGAAAGAAGATTTTTTCTTGCAATTGTTTCCAACAATTGTGTACGTAGAAAAACAGTTTGCACCGAGTATGTTGGGGCTGCTCAATTATTCACCAAAAATAGGTGGCAATTGGGGTCTGTCAACGCAATTGTTGTTTAGCATTGACCCAGTCGAAACAGCTCAACTTTTGAGGATTGGCGCAAATTTCAAAGAACAGCTCCAATTCGGACTTGGGATAGATTTGCAAAAAGGTTGGAATTCGAATAGTTTGTATAAAAACTATGGACCTTTCGTTCGTTATACTTTTTGACGAGAATGATTTATAAATTCCTTAAAAAACCATTCTTCGGTCCTTACATGGTCAAATGGCAAAATCCGTTAACAACTGCACAGCAAAATGACTGGAAGTCAGTTCAGACAATTAGTAATTCTGGCGGAAAAATTTATGCCTTATTTGCAAGTGCTTTGACCAAAAATGCGAAAGCAACAATTGTATTGGGACACCCAATGGGTAAGGGAGCAAAAGGTTATTTTTTCAAAAATGGCTACACGGATTTATTAAGACGAAATGGGTACAACACGCTGGTTTTTGATTTTAACGGTTTTGGAGAAAGTACCCATGGAAACTTTTCATACTTCGAGGATATCATTGCGATGGGGTTAGAGGCTTCAAAATTAACGCCTAATTTACCAATTGGTTATTTTGGTATATCATTGGGCGGACAATGGGCAATCATTGCATTTACTGACAAACAACACAATTACGACTTTGCAATTATTGAAAGCGCTGCAACAAGTTTGGATGAATTTTGGATAAATTTCCCCTTGGCATTCAAGGTTCTAAAAACACTTAATTTTATTCTTCCGAGGTTTAAGAAGAAAATCCATATGAAAGAGAGGATCAAAGACCTAAAGAATTTAAAATCAATATTATTTATTTACTCAGAAATGGATAATTTGACCCCCGTTCATATGGGCAAAGTACTGAGGGACAATTGTTCAGTGCCATCTGAACTTTGGACCATCAAAAATGCCACACATGCAAATATTATGAAATCGGAGCACAAGAAAGAGTACGAGCAAAAGATTATAGCTTTCTTGGACAGCCAGATTGAAAACTGAAATTGAACAATCAATAATTGTTGTTATTTTTTTCAGACTCGTATAAACTGAATAAAAAAACCCGAGCCTAATGACTCGGGTTTTCCTAGTAACGGGGACAGGACTATCCTTCATTTCATTTCGGATGGACCTCGGGGAGGGGCTTTACTAAGAAAAGTTCAGCCCGCTGCGCGTTCTTCCTTTTTACATTTCTATACGTTTATGAAAGTAAACTTTCAACACTTCTAGAAATGCAAAAAGCCAGTCAATTGACTGGCTTTTCTTAGTAGCGGGGACAGGACTCGAACCTGTGGCCTTCGGGTTATGAGCCCGACGAGCTACCAACTGCTCCACCCCGCAATATATCTTGAAACGTGTTGTTTTCCGTATTGGGACTACAAAGATAGGAACTTTTTTGGGTTCTGCAAAATTTAAATATCCAAAAATGCTTAGCGCACAGTTGGGCCGGCCCCAAATTCTTTTTCGGAAGCCAAGAAGCTGAGTTTACCTTCTTCGTTTTCAGCCATTAAGATCATGCCTTGTGATTCGATGCCTCGGATTTTTCTGGGTTCTAAATTCAGTAATACAAGAACTGTTTTACCAATAATTTCTTCAGGGGTATAATGTTCAGCGATTCCTGATACAATGGTGCGGTGGTCAATGCCGGTGTCTACAGTGAGTTGTAAAAGCTTGTCGGCTTTTTCTACTTTTTGGGCACTGAGAATGGTGCCCATTCGGAGGTCCATTTTGGAAAAGTCATCGAAGGCAATAGCGTCTTTCATGGGTGGGAATTTAGATGCTGGGGCTGCGGTAGCCTTAAGTTTGGAGATTTCGGATTCGACGAGCGTATCTTCGATTTTAGCAAATAAAATCTGTACCTCGCCAATTTGATGGCCAGCTGCCAGTAAGTCTGTACGGCCAAGATTTGTATATTTTGGCCAAGAAGCATTGAGCATTTTGGATAATTTCTCGGCGGTCGCGGGTAAAAATATTTGACAAGCGATTTGCAAGTTTGCTGTGATTTGCAAGGCTAAATGCATAATGGTTTCAACGCGCTCTGGATCGGTTTTTACGAGTTTCCAGGGTTCGTTGTCGGCCAAATATTTGTTGCCGATTCGGGCCAATTGCATCATCTCAGCCTGAGCCTCTCGCAGTTTGTAGGCGTAGGCTAATTTGGAGATTTTAGTCGGAATTTCTTGAATTTGGGCAATTAAAATTTGGTCCTCAGGAGTCAGGGCGCCGATCGCAGGAACCTTACCTTCATAGTTTTTGTTGGTCAAGACCAGTGTGCGGTTTACGAAGTTGCCCATGATGTCAGCTAGCTCAGAATTGACCCTCGTCTGGAATTCTTTCCAAGTAAATTCAGCGTCTTTGGTTTCAGGTGCAATGGCCGTTAGAACATACTTCAGTTCGTCGGTTTTATCAGGATAAGCTGCTAGATACTCGTGTAGCCAAACTGCCCAATTTCTGGAGGTGGAGAATTTGTCGCCTTCGAGGTTTAAGAATTCGTATGCAGGTACGTTGTCAGGTAAAATAAAGTCCCCGTGGTTCTTGAGCAGAATAGGAAAGATAATCGCATGAAAAACAATATTGTCTTTGCCAATGAAGTGTACTAATTTACGATTTTGGGCTTTGTTTTTGAGCCAATATTGCTCCCAGTCTTTGCCGTTGTCTTGGGCCCATTGTTTGGTCGCCGAAATATAGCCAATAGGGGCGTCTAACCAAACGTAAAGCACTTTGCCGTCGGCACCTGGTAGCGGTACTTTGACCCCCCAATCGAGATCGCGGGTCATGGCGCGTGGCCTCAAGCCGCCATTGATCCAAGACATGCATTGGCCAATTACTTGGTTGCGCCATTCTTTTGGGTTGTGTTGGATTGCTCCGTCTAAAGTTCCTTCTTGAATCCAATCTTTGAGCCAACCTTCATGTTGGTCCATGGGTAAGTACCAATGGGAGGTGGATTTCAGGACAGGCGTTTTCCCGCTTAAGGTAGAAACAGGATTGATTAAATCTGTTGGACTGAGGTCTGAGCCGCATTTTTCACATTGGTCACCGTAGGCGCCTGCATGCTGACATTTAGGGCAAGTCCCGGTGATGTAACGGTCTGCTAGAAATTGTTGGTATTGTTCGTCGAAATATTGTTCAGAGACTTCTTCGGTAAATTGTCCTTGTTCGTGTAAGCGCTTGAAAAAATCAGCCGAGGTTTGGTGATGTAAAGCACTTGAGGTGCGGTGAAAAATATCAAAACTGATCTGAAAATCCGCAAAAGCTTTGCGGATAATTCCGTCGTATTTATCGACGATGTCCTGTGGGCTGAGCCCTTCTTTCTTGGCACGTAAGGTGATGGCCGCACCGTGTTCGTCTGAACCACAAATAAAAGCGACATCGTGGTCGTTCATACGCAAAAAGCGCACGAAGATATCGGCTGGAAGATAAACGCCAGCAACGTGCCCTAAATGAAGAGGGCCATTGGCGTAAGGCAATGCTGCCGTGACGGTATAGGATGCTTTGGACATATTGCAAAGATAGCAAATAAAAAAGGGACGGTTGCCCGTCCCTTTTTTCAGTTCTAAATGGTTAGAACTTATTTTTTCACTACATTGAATTGTGCCGTTTTACCATTCTCAAGTGTTACGTTGAAAATGTAAAGACCTGTTTGCAATGCATTGATGTTTACGTTGTCTTGGCCAGCAGCAAGGTTCAAAGTTGAAGTCATGGCAACTTTTCCAGCTACATCAGTAACTGTCAATTGTGCAACACCTTCGCCTTCGATAGCAACAGTTACTACGTCGTTAGCAGGGTTAGGGAATGCTATACCTGCAACTGAATTCAATTCTGTAACGCTTACGTCGTTGTCAGCAACACCGATTGCAACTGAACTTGGGATGTCTGATCCAAAACCAGCTGCATACCAAGTACCATCGCTTTCGTTTGGCGCCATTGGCTGAAGGTAGTAAGCCTCGTTCCAAGTAAGGTTGGTTGCGTTTTCGTGACCCATGTAAAGGTTTAAGTTTACAGTTTGAACACAAGCTAAATAACGTTGGTTATCTTCGAGTGCAACTGGTGTAGTGAAAGCACCGTAAACTGTTTGACCTTGAAGATCGTCTGGGAAATAATAGAAACCATTCGCTACTTCAGTAAGCGTGTTGAAAGCCAAGTTTGCGTCGTTAAGGTCAGCAAAAACGTCTTCCCACTTGTAGAGGTAGAGCGCCATTTCTTCACCGGTAAGCAATACACCAGAAGCTGCAGAAGTTGTAGCTGAGAAATAAATTCCTGTTGCTTTAAGACGGCTTGCATTTGCGTTGTCGATTACTTGACATGCAGAGTAAGTCTGGTTGTTGGTACCCGGACGGTAGTAATTGCCACCAGTTGGTGATCCGGTTGTTGGATCAGCCTGTGCGTAGCTGAACATAGAGTCTGTTACAGTAAAGGTAGTGGTCAATACGTTGTCTGCATTGTAGTCGTCTGCTGTACTTAAAGTTAGGGTATAAGTAAGCGTGTAGGTTCCTGCAGGGTAAGAGGCCAAAGAAAAGTTTGGCAAGCTAGATGCGCCACCAGGAATGACGTCGAGGGAGTCACCTGCTGGAAGACTGATGCCAGATGCTGTGTTGTCGTAAACGGTTGCACCAGATGGATTTGTGATCTTAGCGTTCAATGCCATACCTGTTTGTGCTTGGTTACCATAGTTGTAAACGCGTGAACCCAAATCAAAGTTAAATTCGGTTCCGTTCTGCGCCAACTGTGAAGGAATCATGGCTTGGCGTGGCAATAAAGTAGCTCCACCAGAAATACCACCATCGTTAGGGAACAAACCTGTTTTGTTACCTAAGAACATGACAACTGGTCCGTTGGCCATTTCAGCGATAAGCGCCAAACCGTCAGTGAGGTCAAGCATCACAACTGGAATAGTTACGTTGGCTCCTTGAGCACCAGCACCCATGGCAATTACTTCTCCTGGGTTGCGGTTTACAACGATTACACCAACCGCACCAGCGTTTTGCGCGTTAAGTGCTTTGACACCGAACTCACAGGTATTGCGGAATACGACTGCAATTTTACCAGTTAGGTCATTGATGAGTGGGTTACATCCTTCTGCAGAGACAGGGTTACCTTGTGCGTTGGTACCGGTAGAACCGTCGTCGACGATTTTAAGGGTATCTTGAACAAAAGTTCCTGGGATGTTAAAGTCAGGAGTTCCCCAACCGCTTCCTGGATCTGCCCATGTGTGGGTATAATTGGCAACGATGCTTTGCGGCGAGATTCCCGCTGCAATCACCTGTGCGTAGGTAGTAGCGCTAAGTACCACTGCACTGATTGTAAGTAAAAGTTTTTTCATAGTTGATTTTTTAGATTTGGTCTAAAGTTAACGAATTTTAAAAAACCAACAAAAACCAATGAATATTTATCAAAAAAGGGCGCCTAAGCGCCCTTTTTTAATGAAAATTACTAGTCAAATCGCTTATTTGAACCAAATAATCAAATAGTAGAAGATTGCTGCCAATAAACCACTGACAGGGATCGTAAGAATCCAGGCCCACAATAAGTTAATGGTTACCCCCCAGCGTACGGCACTAAGACGCTTGGTGGCGCCCACCCCAATAATTGAACCCGTGATGGTGTGAGTTGTCGAAACTGGGATTCCGAACTGAGATACCGTAAACAGGGTGAGTGCCCCTGCGGTTTCGGCGCATACACCTTCCAGCGGTGTCACCTTGGTAATCTTAGTACCCATTGTTTTGACAATCTTCCAACCACCCATCAAGGTTCCAATACCGATCATTAAGTAGCACCCAAAAGCTACCCAAAAAGGCATGGTGTCCGAATGTACTTTTGTTTTGATTTTATGACCTTCTAAAAGTTCACCAGACGCTTGGTCTATGTATTCGCCAAAAATACCGGCATACTTGTAGTTTTTATTGATTGTTTTCTCAAAGAAGATCGTATCGTTTGTCTTGGCATCACAAAGTGCGTCGCCAAAAGTATAGATCTCGATTTTGTGCATTTCTTCATCAATCGCTTTGAACGATGGTGCACCTTGTACAGCGGTTAGTGTTTTGCCATCTTCTGCATATAAAGCAGTACCTGTAGCAGCATCGATGATTTCTTTGTGATCAATAAAGTAAACCTGACCATTGAGTTCGGCAACCTCGGGCTTGAACTTGTGTTTTTTACCCTCTGCATCATCGAATTCAATTTGCATGAGCTCTGTGATTTGTAAGTCTTTCGGCACGGGTTTGTCAAGTTTGCCCTCGCGGCCCATGTTGCCGTATACCAATAACGCAGCACAAATAATACCCATTACTTTCTGAGAATCTGCTCCACCGTGACCCAAAGAAAATGCGGCCGATGAAAGCAACTGCAATTTCTTGTGCATATTGGCTTCTTTAAGTGCAGATGGTTTTCTACTGCCATGGGCAATTTCAAACCAAATGTAGACAAGAATGAATACAGCAATCATGCCGATGACGATATACATCATAATGGGCTTCATATCAATGTACTCAATCATGTATTCCATGACGGCAATTGTAATTCCAGAGAGGGTTAGGATAACGAGCATTTTTTTCCAAAAAGAACGCGAAATCGTGACCACTGCAATAAGGTAGGCAATGAAACCACCAATTATTGGCGCCAAGAAAATAAACATAACCACCTTGAGAATTTCCCCGCTTTCAATCACCCCGAAACCAGCGTGTGCAACTGCTGCACCTGCAAAGCCCCCGATTAAAGTGTGAGAGGATGAAGAAGGAATGCCTAACCACCAAGTAAGTAGGTTCCAAAAAGTAGCTGCAAGCAGACCGGCTAAAATTACCCAGAGGTCAATTGCGCCGTTATCCACAGTTTTGGCCACCGTATTACCGACACTCATGTCGAATACCCAGAAAGCGATTACGTTAAACATAGCTGCCCATAGTACGGCTTGGAATGGTGTCAATACTTTCGTTGATACAACCGTTGCAATAGAGTTGGCCGCATCGTGAAAACCATTAACGAGGTCAAATAGCAATGCGATGCCAATGACGATTAGTAATAAAGTAAACATCAGAATGTTTTTAAATTAGGTTATGCGTATTTGACCACAATGGATTCAATCACGTTTCCTGCGTCTTCGCACTTATCTGTTGCAGTTTCCATGACCATATAGAGTTCACGACGCTTGATGAGTTCTTTGGCGTCTACATCTGAATTGAACAATTGCTCAATGCTCATATCAAAGATGTTGTCCGCGTTGTTTTCAATGCTATTGATCTTAATGACACACTCAATGATTTTCTGTGTGTTTTTCAGATTGCGTAATTCCATTACGGCAGCTTTTACTGCAACAACTGCATCATTGATGGCAGCGGCAGTTTTTTGAATGCCCTGATCTGAAATCGGATCGATTTTGTAGAAATTGATTTTTTTACCAGAGGCGTAAATGTAATCGGCGATGTCGTCAAGTGCAGAGGCCAACGCGTGGATGTCTTCGCGGTCGAAAGGGGTTATGAAGTTTTTCCCCAATTCGATAAAAATTTGGTGTGTAATGTTATCGTTCTGGTGTTCGATGTCACGCATCTCACCGATAAGTGCTGCTCGTTTGTTGTAATCGGACTCATGCACGACTTGTAATAGCTTTTGTGCAATGCGCTCGAGGTTATTACTGGCGTCTTCAAATAATGAATAGAACACCTTGTCTTTTGGAAGAAAATAACTTAAAATACCAGCCATAATTTTTGATTTTATTGGACAAATGTAGGAGTAACTCGTTGGGAATTAAAGTGCGGTACTTTTTGTTAACGTAAACATAACATTGTATCAAGGTCCGATGGTAATATACGAGTGAATCATTTCAAGTGGTTCACTTAATAACGCACTCTAATGTTAACAAAAGATTAATAAGATTATTTAAAAGTTAAATGAAAATAAATCTAATGTTAACTCAATGTGAAGGATATAATTTTGGCCCCGAATCAAAACACATAGAAAATGACCAAAATCTATTTATTACTACTCGGATTAACGTTATCAACAACTACCAATGCGCAGCAACCAACAGATACAGTTAAACCTAAAGTAGCAGCTCCATCCAAAAAATGGTATGAAAGCGTGCAAATGCGCGGTTATATGCAAGTTCGTTACAACGGCTTACTTCAAACCAATGAAGATTTAGAATGCGAGCAATGTGACAAAAGTTGGGGTGGCGACAACGACTTTTTTGTCCGACGCATGCGCCTCATTTTTTATGGACAGGTAAGTCCGAGAGTCTATTTTTATATCCAACCCGACTTTGCGAGCTCGCCCTCTTCTAGTGCCATTCATTTTGGCCAATTGCGCGATGCTTATTTTGACGTAGGTCTCGATGAGAAAAACGAGTTTCGTTTCCGAATTGGGCAATCTAAAGTACCGTATGGCTTTGAGAACATGCAGTCTTCGCAAAACAGATTGCCACTAGACCGCGCTGATGCATTAAATAGTGCCGTTACAAACGAACGGGACCTCGGTGTTTTCTTTTATTGGGCGCCCGCAAAAACGCGTAAATTGTTTTCTTCTTTGGTGAGCGAAGGCTTGAAGGGATCCGGAGATTATGGCGTATTAGGAATTGGTGTTTACAACGGACAAACAGCCAATAGACCAGAGCTAAATGCAAACAAACACGTTGTGGCACGCGCATCTTACCCTTTTCAGTATAAAAATCAAGTAATAGAAGCAGGTATTCAAGCCTACAAAGGACAATTTACACTTTTGTCTACTACCTCAGGAGTGGCAACGCTTACCGATAAATTATATACTGACGAGCGCGTTGGCGCCACCTTAGTATTATATCCAAAACCTTTTGGGATATTAGCCGAGTACAACATTGGTCGTGGGCCTGAGTATGATAAGTTCACCAATTCAATTATCGAAGCACCGTTAAAAGGCGGATTTATTACGGCTAGCTATAAAATCGACTTTAAAGGGCAAACCCTCATACCTTTTAGTCGCTACCAATACTACGATGGCGGTAAAAAGCATGAGCTAGACGCCCGTAGTTATGAAGTAAAAGAACTAGAAATTGGAGCCGAATGGCAACCGAATAAAAACTTTGAATTGGTAGTAATGTATACGATGTCAGCGCGTCGTTACGAGGACGCAGTGAATCCTACAAATTACCAGAGAGGAAATTTATTGAGAATTCAAGCGCAAGTTAATTTTTAACGACAGTTCATCTTAAAAAACAAAAAGGGCGGCCATTGGCCGCCCTTTTTATGTGATACAATTGCTATTTATTTTGCAGCCGCAAATTTTGCAGCAACCACTTCCCAGTTGATGACGTTGAAAAATGCGTTGATGTAATCTGGGCGACGGTTTTGGTAGTTGAGGTAATAAGCGTGTTCCCATACATCTAAGCACAGAATTGGGGTGCCATTGCAACCCTCACCCATAAGTGGGTTGTCTTGGTTGGCAGTAGAACAGATTTCGAGTGCGCCGTTGCTTACACACAACCATGCCCAACCTGAGCCAAAACGCGTTGTGGCGGCCTTCGCAAATTCGTCTTTAAAAGCTTCGAAAGAACCAAAAGCGGAATCAATTGCGCTAGCTAATTCACCACCTGGATTGCCGCCTGCGTTTGGTGCCATGATTTCCCAGAAGAGATTGTGGTTCCAGAAACCACCACCGTTATTGCGCACTGCGGGTTTGTCTTTACAAACCTTCAGAATTTCTTCGATAGACATGTTTTCCATGTCGGTACCGGCAATAGCATTATTCAAGTTTGTTGTGTAAGCTTGGTGGTGCTTACTGTGGTGGATTTCCATGGTGCGCGCATCGATGTGTGGCTCGAGGGCGTCGTAGGCATAAGGTAAAGTTGTAAGTTCAAAAGCCATTTTGATCTTGTTTTTAAAGGTGAATATTGTTTGATTTCTGTTACAAAATTACAACAAAATTCACCACGCATTGTTCTTGGTGTATCTTTGTATCATGAACCCAGAGCGTCCGATTTCCGATTGGCTACCCTTGTCTTTAAAAGAGGCAGAAAAACGAGGTTGGGAGGCCTTTGATGTCATTCTTATTTCAGGCGACGCCTATGTAGACCACCCGAGCTTTGGTACGGCTGTCATTGGGCGCATTATCGAAAGTGAGGGATTTAGAATTGGTATCGTTGCACAGCCCAATTGGCAAGATGACCTTCGCGATTTCAAAAAGCTTGGTAAGCCGAAATATTTTTTTGGCGTGACCGCCGGCTGCATGGACTCCATGGTGAATCACTATACTGCCAACAAACGCTTGCGCTCTACCGATGCCTATACCCCAGGTGGCCAGGCTGGTTTCAGACCAGACTACGCCAGTATTGTCTACAGTAATATCCTCAAAGAACTTTACCCAGATGTTCCGGTTTTACTTGGCGGTATCGAGGCTTCTTTGCGTCGGGTAACCCACTACGATTATTGGAAAGACCAACTCATGCCATCTATTCTCGTCGATGCCAAAGCTGACTTATTGGTTTACGGAATGGGTGAACAGCCTTTGCGTACTTTACTTCGTTTACTGAAGCGCGGTGTGCCCTTCGAACAAGCCAAAACCATCAATCAGGTAGCTTTCTTGCAAGATGCGCAGCTCGAACTTCCAAAAAATAAAAATTGGGAAACCGTAGAGTTGGCGAGCCATGAAGTCTGTTTACAAGACAAACTCAAATATGCTGCCAATTTCAAGGTGGTAGAAGTTGAGTCCAACAAATGGGCAGCCAACCGTATTATTCAGCAAGTAGGAAAACAAACACTCGTTATCAATCCGCCGTTCAAGACCATGACCGAAAAGGAGATGGACGGCTCTTACGATTTGCCTTACACGCGTTTACCCCATCCTAAATACAAAAAACGAGGCGCAATTCCGGCTTATGACATGATCAAATTCTCGGTCAATACCCACCGCGGTTGTTTCGGCGGCTGCAGTTTTTGTACGATATCGGCCCATCAAGGAAAATTCATTGCTTCACGCAGTGAAAAATCTATACTCAAGGAGGTGGAGGAACTCACCAAACATCCTGAATTCAAAGGATACCTTTCCGATATCGGAGGCCCTTCAGCCAACATGTACCGCATGAAAGGCAAAGATGAAGCCATCTGTGCTAAATGTGTTTCGCCGAGTTGTATACATCCCGTTATTTGTCACAACCTCGATACTTCGCACAAGCAAATGACCGAGCTTTACCGCAAAATTGACAAATTCCCCGGAGTCAAAAAAGCATTTGTAGGTTCGGGCATCCGCTATGATCTTCTTGTCGACGATTTCAACAAAAACAACGAAGACGGCAACCACGACGAATATATCGAGCAGGTCATTACCCGCCATGTATCGGGCCGTTTAAAAGTAGCTCCTGAGCACACCTCAGATGCGACGCTTAAAATCATGCGCAAGCCGTCGTTCCAATATTTTCATAAGTTCAAAGAGAAATACGATCGCTTGTCGGCTAAACACGGACTCAAACAACAGCTCATTCCTTACTTTATCTCTTCTCATCCTGGCTGCGAAGAAATCGACATGGCTAATTTAGCAGCCGAAACCAAAGACATGGGTTTTCAGCTAGAACAGGTCCAAGATTTTACCCCAACCCCAATGACCGTTGCCGAGGTTATTTATTACACCGGCGTGCATCCGTATACGCTAAAGCCGGTGAAAACAGTCAAGACTCGAGAAGAGAAGCTGAACCAAAACCGTTATTTTTTCTGGTATAAAAAGGAAAACAAAGACTGGATCCGTCAGCGCTTGCAAAAAGCAAAGCGCCCCGATTTGCTCGAGAAATTGCTCGACGACCCCAATCAAGATCAAAAGGCAGTTCCAAAATGGTTATCCGAGAAACGAAAAAAACGTTGAGCATACAACCAATTTGTACTATATCCGTCTTTATGACGTGTTTATAATTTAACGCAAGCGCATGAAACCTTACCAATTTTTAGCTTTTTTACTTTTCCCACTTTATTTCTTTGCACAAGAGCCCGACCAATCTGAGGAAGATTACAAAGTAGAAATTCCTACATTTTCATCGACTCGGGTCATCAACGGTCATTCCGTTGAAACGCTCACCAAAGGCACCTATGAGTTCCGCATCGAGCACCGCTTTGGCGATATGGCTGGTGTAAATGGAGGTATTCAAAATATGTTTGGATTTGATAACTTATCCGATATGCGCATTGCCTTAGAATATGGCTTTACAGATCAACTCATGGTAGGATTTGGTCGTTCAAAAGGAACCGGCGCACCCTACCGTTCTTTAGTTGACGGTTTTGTAAAGTATAAGGTTATCGCTCAAGAAGAAAAGGCTTCACCCATTTCAATTACTGCTATTGCCGGATCGAGTTTTACATATATGACTGCAGCGCCAGATGAAGGCCTCGTTACCCATTTTCCAAAAATTGAGCACCGTCTCAATTATTTTGCACAAGTGAACATTGCACATCATTTCGGTGAAAAGGGCGCCATTCAACTCATGCCCACACTGGTCCACAGAAACTATGTAGCCAGCAACGATCAAAATGAACTTTTTGCTCTTGGTGTTGCTGGGCGTATCCGCCTATCATCTCGCTTTGCGCTAGTCGGAGAATATTATTACACCTTCAACGACCCTAACCTCAGACAATCTGGCTTCACGAACAGTGGTGCTATTGCACTTGAGTGGTTCACATTTGGGCATAATTTCACAATTAACCTCACCAACTCTGGCGGAATCGGGGAAACACAATTTATACCTTACACGACAGAACAATGGCAAAAAGGTCAATTTAGGCTTGGCTTTACTGTTGGCAGGAAATTTGTAATTGAATAAGCTCAATAAAAATCGATAACAATGAAAACCAGAACTTTTTTCCTTTCCTTCCTTGCATTTTTTGGCTTAACCGCGTTTACGCTCGTCGTCTTGGAGCACTTTGTCGTGACGAAAGAGTTCAGTATAGAATTCAAAAGCAAAGATCCCTCGGGTTCATTTAAAATAATGGAAGGCGAAATCGATTTTGACGAAAAAGACCTTTCTAGTGCCAACTTTGACTTTAAAATCGATATTCGCTCGATTTCGACCGGTAATGGCATGATGACCAAAAAAGCACAAACTGCAGAATGGTTTGATACCGCAAAATACCCTTATGCAAAGTTTAAATCTACCAAAGTCGAGAAAAAAGAAGGCAATACTTACAACATTAAAGGCAACCTGACCATCAAAGGAATTACCAAAGCGGTGACTGTTCCGGCAACTTATTCAAAAGCCAATGGGAAAATCACTTTTAAGGGAACTTTCTATGTCAATCGCATGGATTTCAAAGTTGGAAAGAAAAGCGAGGCTGTTCCAGATCAAATGAAAGTGAATTTTGAAATTCCTGCACAAGGTAAATAAGATAGTCATGAAGAATTTCTTTATCATTTTTACGCTTGGCAGCTTTTTTCTTTTCGCTTGCACAAGAGATAAAATCACGCCTATTGATCAACAATGCAATACCACCATCTCATTTGCAAACGACGTCCTTCCAATCATGGAGGCAAACTGCGTGAGTTGTCATCAGCCTGGCAATGCATCGGGGGGTTATGACCTCAGTTCATATGCTGCAATTGCTGCCAACGCAAATGCAATCGTTGGTTCCATGAAAGCAAACGGTTACCAGCTGATGCCCATCGGCGGCCCAGCTTTAGCCGACAGCACCATTCAAAAAATCTCCTGCTGGATCAATCAAGGTAAGCAGGATAACTAAATTCACAACTCAATTATTCACCATGAAAAAATCAATTTTACCGCTCTCCTTTTTTATCCTGGGATTAGCAGCATTTTCATTTATTGTTCCCAAAATAGATGGCATACAGGCCTCACCTCTAGATGCAAATGGTCCTGCAGGAGGAAAAACCGGAGCGCCAGGCGAACAAAACTGTACCAGTTGCCATAGTGGCGCCACCCAAAATGGCACCACTGAAAACCAATTGATCATCAATAACGATATCGGTTTTGGAATTACACAATATACACCGGGCGCAACCTATGCGGTCAATCTATCCATGGCAAGCAATCCTGCAAAAAAAGGTTTTCAAGTGACTGCTTTGAATGGCGCAAATACCATGGCTGGAAATTTTATCGCAGGCGCAAATACCCAAATTAAAACGGCAACTATTGCAGGGGGTCAACGAAAATATGCAACCCACAAAAGCACTTCAAACACCTCGGCTACGCAAGTTTGGAACTGGACCTGGGAGGCGCCTGCTACCTCAGAAGGAGCAGTTACCTTTTATGTGGCAACCAATAAGGCCAACAATAACAACAATGACAACGGCGATATCATTTATTTGTCACAACATGTCTTTTTGAATGACGACGCAAGTCTTCAAGATGCGACCATTGAGAACACCTTTGAAGTAGGATACTCACCTGAAAAAGGCGCCGCTCTCATTACATACGCTACGCTTTCTCATGCCAAAATGAGCATGAATTTGGTTAACCTTGAAGGAAAATCCGTTTTCAACAAGCAATTAGGAAGTACAGAAATAGGCAATAACAAACTTTGGGTAGAAATGCCAAAAGGCCTTGTAGATGGCATATACGTTTTACATTTCTTTGTGGGCAACAAGGCTTATTCTTCGCCAATTAGTATCCAACATTAATTGAATGTAAGGAGCGTCGCTTTTTGGGCATAAAATCCTTTTTGCTCGATAATAAATGACCTGAGGCTGCTAAATGCAGCCTCTTTTTTTGTCAGTTTGTAAACATGAAGTAAGTACCAATTGCCTTCTTCACTAAAATTGGCAAAAGAAATGTTTTGTAGTTTTATGAATCGACTTTCTGCCTGCGTCAACTGGTCCAAGTTATAAAGACACATTCCACCGTAAAATAAGGCATTTGCATCGTCTGGATACACCTCCAAAATTTGATCAAAATGCAAGAGTGCAAGCTTGTAATTTTCTTTTGAGAAATCATCCAAAGCTTGACTCAAAAGATTGATATATGGAACTTTAAGAACCTGTTCTCCGAACACATTTTCCGCTGGTCTTTCAAAAGATTTGTCTTCTTCTTTTCGGTGATAGCGGTAATCAACAGCTTTGAGATTTTTAATATACAATTCACGGCCCATTTTCAAGGCCAAGGATTTTCCTTTGGTTTGGGTTGCTTCAATTTGCCGAATAGGCTTCTGTTCCAACCGTTCCAACACTTCTATTAGAGATTCCGAACGATGGCTTTTTTCTTGCGTTTCAATAATAACTTGTTTGGGTGAGATGCGCAGTTGGGTTGGCGCCACCTTCATCTGTTGAATGTCTTTTTGGGTATGAATTTTAATGATTTGGATGTGCTTTTGTGGTCCCTGCACCTTTGAAGTAAATTTTGTTTGAGGCAATGGCATCATCAAGTACCCGATGAAAACCGATAAAATAACGAATGTGCTGACCAAGGTTATTTTGAGCTGCAGTCTTTTCTGCTGCTTGTGTTTATCAAATTGCTCAAAACCCTTCCAAGCATTGGCATCTGATTGAAAGCCCTCCAACGCATCCATTGCAAAAACGTCATCTACCAGTGCTTTTTCGATCTGGTGTTTTTCCTTCTGGTTGTTGGTTCGAAGGTATTTTTTAAAAAGCGCTCTACTTGCTTTCATTTTGCTTGTGTTGATCCATCAATACTTTGAGTTTTCGTTTGCCATTTTGGATATGGCTCTTAACCTCATTATAGGTGAGGCCTGTTTGGCTCATAATTTGTTCGTAACTCAATTGCTCGAGGTAGAATAAGGTAATGCATTTTTTTTGTTGCTCTTTAAGTTGAACCAGGGCCCATTCGAGCAAATTGAGTTCCCTTTCGATATCAACCGCGTCGTGCTCAATGACCTCCTCTACATGTACTTCTTCAATTTGGTATTGCACAATTTTATTTTTTCGTAGAAAACCAAGAGCGGCATTGCGTGCTACAGTATGCAGCCATCCTTTGAAGTAATTGATTTCATGTTTGAGTATCAATTGAGGCAGCTTTTCAAAGCACTCCATAGTGAGGTCCTCTGCATCGGTGTTGCTTTTCGTGTATTTAAGCTGGACACCAAAGACAAGATGTCCATATCTTAAGTATAGTTCATCGATACAAGCGCTCCATTGTTTGTCTTTGTAGACCGCAATGAGCTTTTCATCGTTTAATGACTTTAAATATGCCTTCCTTCCGAGTATCATCTCTTGCAAAGATGCCGAAAATACAGGCTTTCCACAAAAAATTGCAAAATAATGCAACCTTTCAAATGCTTGATCGTTAGACCACTGTGCTTTTCCTGAAAACAATTTTTAAAATTTCTTTCAAAAAAGCATTGCGAAACCAAAAAGAGTACATATCTTTGCACCCCGCAATTGAGACAACGGTCTAAGTCAAACTGGGGTTAAAAAGTTAAAAAGATGAGTAGGGCCGGGAGGTTTTACTGATTACATAAGACAAGTTCTTTGAAGTATTGAGAAATAAGGAAACAGCGTTTTTAAGAATAAAAACAAACATACTCGAGCTCTTAAAATTCGAAGTTATTATACAACGGAGAGTTTGATCC
>Ga0315905_10000207_pt1 | contig 63493 bp, 66 predicted proteins | sample LakEriMetagenome_5_FD_203522 | JGI IMG/M metagenome (GOLD analysis project Ga0315905, IMG submission 203522) | Freshwater fungal communities from buoy surface, Lake Erie, Ohio, United States - Buoy 4 MA121 | ecosystem: Environmental > Aquatic > Freshwater > Lake | place: USA: Lake Erie, Ohio...
GCGCAAGTGGCTCGAAATTCAAATCAATCTTCTCTATTGCATCTGCTATGGCAACAACACCAAGCTTAGCCAACTCCTGCAAGAGCTCAAAACTTCTCCACGTCGGTTCAACAGCAAGTTTGGCTTGAGAGTAAATGGGTCCTGTATCTAAACCTTTATCAAGTTTAAATACTGTAACTCCACTTTCTAACTCGCCATTTTCTATTGCCCTTTGAACTGGAGCGGCACCTCGGTATGCGGGCAACAGAGAGAAATGAAGATTCAAAAATCCATGGGAAGGTAGTCTTAACAATTTTTCAGGAAGAATCACTCCATAACCGATCGTGATCACTAAATCAAAATTTGGCACTATTGGCGACAGCTCCAGTGGTGACTTAGGTTTGAATAACTCGACATTCTTAGCACGGGCCCACATTGAGACAGGACTTTCGCTACTTTTCTGCCCACGACCTGAAGGCCTATCAGGTTGTGTAATGATCAAATCAAGCTGATGTTCAGATGCCAACAACCATTCTAATGTTGGTATTGCAACGTTTGGAGTTGCAGCAACAGCTATGCGCACTAAGTGTTCCGTCCGAACATCGAGTGTGGTGATTCCTTAATCGAAACATTTATGCCCGCTTGTGAAGCCTGCGAAAACCAATCAGATTCGCGTATTTCTTTCATAGCCAGCTTTCGATTGGCTTTTGACAGTTTGTCGATAAAGAGCACTCCGTTAAGATGATCATTTTCATGTTGGAGGGCGCGCGCAAGAAACTCTGAGCCTTGGATCGTTACAGGTTCACCATGCATATTGAAGCCCTTCGCCACCACGTGCATGGATCTTGGTGTGTCATAACGAATCTCTGGAAAAGATAGGCAGCCTTCTTCACCATCCTGCATTTCATCACTGAGATCTAGTGTTGGATTAACTAGATGACCCAATGCTTCATCCACATCCCAAACAAAGACTCTAAGTGGAACTCCGATTTGAGGAGCCGCCAACCCGGCACCAGGTGCGTCCAACATAGTCTGTGTTAAATCGGCAACAAGAGTGCGCAATTCCTTATCAAAAGTGGTGACATCTGATGCAGGTGTTGTAAGCACCGGATCACCAAATAACCTGATTTGTTGAATTGACATGAGTCAATACTACCAACGGTTTAGAGTGAATAAGGCTCTGAGCGTATTGTTAACAAATCTTTTCTAGCTATACTGCGCTTTTTTTGATACTCATGAAGGAAAGATTGCATTCCCGGGGCATCACCATGATCACAGAAAAGAACTAACTTCGATTGATTCTTTGCAATAGGTGTTGGACCAAAAAGCTGTACCGATGACGGTAAACGCCTATCTTTTATAGCTTTGCGTATGCCTGTTGCAATTGAAATGCTCTCTTTTTCAGAAACTATAAGTACTGCAGAGGATAAATACGGTGGAAAATTGACTTCTCTACGTTCACCAAGATCGCGCTTTAAAAGAGAAACTACATTCCAGCGTGATATCGCTGGAACAATCGGATGAACAATGTCAATTACGATTAAAACGCTACCTCCAGAACTGACCATGGCTGAGGTTTCAAAAATAATCTCTCTTGCTCTTTCCTGCGCTCGGATATCTGTGTGAGAAAACAATCTCATTGCATCCAAAACGACTACCGCGGCATAACCGCCCTCAACTCTTGGCTGTCCGCCTGGTGTCGAAAGAACTAATGAGGGCTTATTATCAACACGATTTTTGATTACTTCTCCGGACGAGATGATGACAGGTGTACCGGGAAATGCGCGTGATATTTCCTCAGAAGCCCTCTCAATCCCTCGCCCAGCAAGATACTGCGAACTTCCTTTACAGAAACTGCATCTCCATTCCTTAAAGGTTTTTCCACAGTGAACACACATAGGTGGAATCAACCGACCACCAACCTGTAGACGACCCCCACAATCACATTGAGCAATGTTTCTACATTGCGCACAAAGTAGCGCATTTCCATAACCTTTTCTCGCCGCAAGAAATAGCACGGGTCCACTCTTAAGGGCTTTTCTTATCTCTGGAAAAATTCTTCCAGGCAAGAGGGTTCCAAGATCTGGATCAAACGCCTTTACACTGACAGGTTTTGGATATGATTCGAATACAACCTTGCCCTCATCTATTTCATGAGCAATTTGAATTGATGGGCAATAACCGACTGTAACCACATCTAATTTTTCCATTACAGAACGTTTTTTTGCGACATTCTTACTATTCCAGCCTGGAGATCTTACTTCGTAATGATCGACCGAGGACTCCTTATAGATAATTATGGTAGATAGCCCAAAGACCGGTGCAAATATCGCACTTCGCGTACCCACAACTATCTTTCTAGTTTCACTGAAGCAATCAAGAAAGTTTGTATATCTTTCTTCCCGCGACAATGAAGCAGTCAGCTTCAGTACAGAATTCCCAGAACGTGCTAAGTGGTCGTGAATCTGATCAACATCATTCTCGTCCGGGGCAACGATCAGTACATTCCCCTGACCCAAACAACTCTGAGCAATCGATGCAACCTGCTCAGATGCATCAGTAAAGGGGGCCAACTGAACAAAGCGTGACGTAACTTTCTTCGTATCACGCGCATGTATCGAGCTCTTGCGGTATGACTGGCTCTCTGATGGAACTTGATCTGGGCTTCTTCTCTTGTCGACCGAGGCTACTCTGGGTGGAATGGCTGAGCGAATAACATCCCAAGGGTTGCAGGCATAATCACGGGCGATCTCTTGAAATAGCTTCAGTGACACGGCTGTTGCTACTGGGTGCGGAGAAAGTATCTTCGAAATGAACTTGATCGATCCTGCTCGCTCTGGGTGGCTAATTCGATCAACAATTATTCCCTCAACTTCTTTGTTTCCAAAGGGAACTTGAATTCTAATTCCAACAGCTGCAAATTGAGAGAACTTTTCTGGAACGCAGTAGTCATATAGGTCATCAAGGTGAAACACACCCGTATCGACTCGAACTCTGACATATGCAAACGATGAAGCCTTCGGACCAGAGGGCAAAACGGCAACTTCGGCTTTTAGACGAAAAAGCCTCGAGGTTGGCACGACGGGAATCTATCTATTTGATTGCGTTTTGAAGCGCAGAAATTCGATCAGTTCGCTCCCAAGCAAACTCTGGTAGTTCGCGTCCGAAGTGACCGTATGCACTAGTTAGTGAATAAATTGGACGAAGTAATTCTAAATCCCTAATGATTGCTGCAGGACGCAAATCAAATGTAGAAAGGACGGCGTCCTGAATCTTCGCGACAGGAACAGTTTCAGTTCCAAAAGTTTCGACAAAAACTCCTACTGGTTGGGCTTTCCCAATTGCATAAGCAACCTGAACTTCGCACCTTTTCGCCAAACCAGCTGCAACAACATTTTTTGCAACCCAACGCATGGCATATGCCGCAGAGCGATCTACCTTCGATGGATCCTTGCCACTAAATGCTCCACCTCCGTGTCGAGCCATACCGCCGTAAGTATCAACAATAATCTTTCTACCAGTCAAACCTGCATCGCCCATAGGACCACCAATCACAAAACGTCCAGTCGGATTTATGAGTGTTCGAAGATTGCTCTTTGGGAGATCTATCAATTTAAGTATTGGATCAATTACGTGCTCAATAACCTCAGGCGTGAGTTTCTTTGCGACGTCAATATTCTCTGAATGTTGGCTAGAAATGACAACCGTATCGATTGCAATCGCCTTGTCGCCTTCATATTCAATAGTGACCTGAGTTTTGCCATCGGGTCTTAAGTATGCGAGCTCTCCGGATTTTCTAACCTTAGTCAACTGTGCAGCTAAAGCGTGAGCTAACCAGATTGGAAGTGGCATCAATTCTTTGGTGTCATCACAGGCGTACCCAAACATTAAGCCTTGATCTCCAGCGCCCTGAAGATCTAATGGATCAACTGCGGCCGAGACTCTGTGTTCATATGCATCATCGACACCAGCTGCAATATCTTGTGATTGTTGACCGATAGAGATCGACACACCACATGAGTTCCCATCAAAACCCTTATCAGAGGAGTCATATCCGATGTTCAAAACCGTATCTCGCACAATGCCCATTACATCGGCGTAACCATTTGTTGTCACTTCGCCAGCAACATGTACTTGTCCCGTTGTAATCAAGGTTTCAACAGCGACACGACTAGTTTTATCTTGCGATATTAGTGAATCTAAAACAGCATCAGAGATCGCATCTGCAATTTTGTCTGGGTGTCCCTCGGTCACGGATTCTGATGTAAAAAGACGTTTTGACATTTTTAACCAATCTGCCGGATGGCTTGATCAAGGAGTAGATTACCGAGAGCGTCTTTGGAGACTTCCTTGACCGCTATATCCGCATCATTGCGTGTGAGTATCGTACCCATAGTCTCATCTTTGCCAAAAATAGCCCCGCCGGAAACATCGTTTACATATATAACATCCATACCCTTACTCTCAAGCTTTCGACGAGCCTCAACAAGATGGTCTTTTGTTTCAGCCGCAAATCCAACAATAATCTGGTTCATTTTTCCTTTGCTAATGTCGGCTAGAAGATCAACATTAGGAACAAGTTCAATACTGCCGAGCATTGCCTTTTTAATCTTATCTATTGAAGCTAATTTAGGTTTAGCATCTGCAACGGCGGCGCTCATAATGAGAATGTCACATTCAGGGAACTCCTGTTTGAGTACATCATGCATCTCTTGTGTTGTAGCGACATGAGTAGTCTCTATACCTTTTACATTGTTTTCATCCACATTGGCAGCAATCAAATGAACAACCGCTCCCCTTCTCTGTGCTGCCTTTGCAATGGCAATACCTTGTTTTCCAGAGGATCTATTTCCAATAAAGCGAACAGGGTCAATGTTTTCACGGGTGCCCCCTGCTGTTACAAGAACCCGTTTGCCCATCAGATCTGAAATATTTCCAGTCATCTGGTCAAACTCATGCACGATGGCGGCAGTCTCAGGAAAACGACCTGGTCCAATATCACTGCCGGTTAAACGGCCAACATCTGGCTCCATAACTTTGAAACCTCTACTACGAAGAGTGTGCACATTAGCTACCGTCGCTACATCTAGCCACATTGATGGATGCATTGCTGGAATCAGGAGTTTTGGAACATCTGAAGCCAATACTAAATTAGTCAGAAGATCATCGGCTCTTCCGGCGGCTAACCTTGCAATCAAATCTGCAGTAGCCGGAGCGATGATAAAAAACTTAGCCTGCTCTGCAATAGAAACATGAGGAACTAGATGAACATTTTCCCAAACTTGGGTGCTAACCGGTCTTCCTGAAAGCGCTTCCCATGTTGCCTTACCTACAAAATTAAGTGATGAAGGAGTCGGTACAACCGTTACCTGATAGCCACGATCTTGTAGCCGGCGAAGTAGTTCACAGGATTTATATGCGGCAATTCCGCCACCAACACCTAGAACTATCTCTGGACCGATTTGGGACATGTCTGATCCTTGAAACTAAAAAATAGTTTATGCAGTCGGTTCTAGATTTTCAATTGTGAGTAAACCTTCATTAATCTCACGAAGTGCGATAGAGAGCGGCTTTTCGTGAACATGAGTTTCAACCAATGGACCAACATACTCAAGAAGGCCTTCACCTAGCTGTGAGTAATAGGCGTTAATCTGACGAGCGCGCTTGGCAGCATACAAAACCAAACTGTACTTAGAACCACTCTTATCTAGTAGTTCGTCAATTGGAGGATTAGTAATGCCATCCATGAATTTCTCCGCTTCATCAAAGAGTTAGGAGGCCAACTCTATCAGTTTCTTTACTACTGCCCCGACCTCATCATTTATCAGGACCACATCAAAGGACGAGGCGGCCTCTAGCTCTGCCTGTGCTAATTCAAGCCTATGCGCTCGACGATCTTCATCATCTGTCCCCCGGCCTTCTAACCGTGCAACAAGTTCTTCCCAAGAAGGCGGTTCTAGAAAAACAAGGATTGATTTTGGTAAATGTGCCTTTACCTGCTTAGCACCATCAATTTCTATCTCAAGTAGTACATTCTTGCCAAGCAGTAAGGCCTGCTCAACTTTATCTTGCGTTGTTCCATATCTGTTTCCTGCAAACTCGGCCCACTCTAAAAACTCACCATTATTGATCATTGTTTGAAAAACTTCATGTGAAACAAAATGGTAATCTCGGCCATCTTTCTCATTTACACGAGGCTCGCGCGTTGTGTAGCTGACACTTACCCAAAAATCGCCGACTTCACGAAGTTTCTTTGCAACCGTACTCTTTCCCACACCACCTGGCCCCGAGAGAACTATAAGTTTTCCTCGGGTAATCGCGTGTGCTGATTTCATAAACTCATTTCTTATCTGTGTTATCTGATGTCTTCCCAAACCTTTTACTCGCCGTGTTGGTGATATCTCAAGGCGCTCCATCAGTGTTAATGCCCGTACTTTACCGACTCCGGATAAAGATTCAAGAAGTTCACGAACCCGCATATTGGCCACCGCTTCATCTGTTTTAGACAAATCAAGTATTGCCTCGATATCCAGAGCTCCCTGTTTGAGTTCTGCCTTTACAAATGCTCTACGTTTTCTAGACCTGGCGGCTTTTTCTAGCGCCTTCAAGCGTTGTTCATCGGTCAAACGTGGAGGTAGAGCCATGGGAGAAACTTACTCGCTAATCAAAAGCTGGGCGGCTATCTCTGCAGCAGCATCTCTCATAGCCGAACTTCCAGCGATCCAATTTTGTGTGATCGGGCGGCCAATCACAACTAATGAGGCACCCGCTGTGATTGCATCTACGGGTGTCATTGTGCGAACTTGATCATCAACTTTGTTTCTTCCTGCCGGCCTAACACCTGGTGTAATGATTATGGTTTGCAAACCTACGGCCTTTCGAATTGCGGCGATCTCTAAAGGCGAGCACACGATCGCGCGAGCACCAGATGCCACGGCTAACTTCGCAAGGCGAACAGCACTTTCTAAAGCAGGTTCTTGATATCCGATTGCTTTCACATCTTCATTACCTAATGACGTAAGAATGGTTACTCCCGTTATAAAGCTATCTGGTATTGCATCGGCGGCAGCTCGAACCATAGCTGCTCCCCCTGATGCGTGAACTGTTAAATACTTTGGTGCCAAATTAGCAATTGCTTTAGTTGCACCACTGACCGTGTGTGGAATGTCATGGAGTTTTAAGTCAAGAAATATATCTGCATCCGTCTGCTCCTGGATTGCCCTGACACCAGAGATTCCAAAAGAAAGGAAAAATTCTAGACCTAACTTATATACCGAAATCAAACCTTCTGTAGTTTTTACCCATTCAATTGCCGTCTTGAGTTCGGGAGTATCAACTGCAAGAACTATGGGTGCCTTACTCACGTGTCACTTCTTCTTCGCGATGGGCATAACCAACAGCATCCTTGAGCGACTTAAATCCTCGGTCGATAAGTAACTGCTTTAATTCACTTTGAATCGACATAATTGCAGTGGGATTGCCAAAACTGGCAGTACCGATGGATACACCACTTGCTCCTGCCAAAATCATCTCGAAAGCGTCTTTTCCGTTTGCAATCCCACCCATACCTAGAATCGGTGTTTTTGGTAATGAAGCGTGAACTTGGTAAACAGCGCGCACAGCTATCGGTCTGATCGCAGGTCCGGAAAGTCCACCAGTTTTTCCACCAAGTTGGGGACGCATTGTGTTGACGTTTATAACCATTCCTAAAACCGTATTTATCAAGGCCAAACCGTCTGCGCCTGCATCAACGACTCCGCGAGCAATTGAAACTAAATCTGTAACATCTGGTGAAAGTTTGGCAATTATCGGTAGCTCTCCCCCAAGAGTTCTTCGTACTCCATCGATTACTCGTCGAGAGGCATCTGGATCGCACGCAAAAACTAATCCTCGGTTTTCTACATTAGGACAAGAAATGTTAACTTCAACGGCGCTGATGCCTGAGACAGAACGTAGTTTTCTTGCCAGGGTCGAATACTCTTCCACTGTTTCACCGGCTATAGAAACAATAACTCTGGCTTTCTGCTCCACAAGGTAAGGAATGTCTCGAGCTAGAAATGCATCGATTCCAGGTCCCTGTAAACCTATTGAATTAAGCATCCCACTTGGTGTTTCAGCCATTCGAGGAGTCGGGCGACCAGGTCGCATCCGAGACATAACAGATTTAGTTACTACTCCACCCATTTCCCTAAGTGGAAAAAATTGGGCAAGTTCTCGCCCAGAGCTGGCGCATCCACTTGCAGTAAATGTTGGCGCAGGAAACCAAGCATTGCCGATTGTCGTGGAAAAATCGATCGAGGTCATAAACTTTTTCCAACCTGGTTCCAACTCACCAGTGATCCATCCATAACTGGTCCATCTATGCACGATCGCAACATCGAGATTGATCCGTCTTCACCTTCGACAGGTAAGACGCAAGTCATACATATTCCTATTCCACAGGCCATGGATTCTTCAACAGAACATTGATGAACGACATCTAGTGCTTTTGTGATCGTTGTAATCGCCGAGAGCATTGACATGGGGCCGCAGGAGTAGACAACTGCAATATTCAAATCTCTTATTTGCTCATACAAATGATCTGTCACGCGACCTGTTTGGCCAGCAGAACCGTCTTCGGTGTAGATACGCATAGTATTTACTGCACGTTTGCCTTCCATCGGTGCATAAATATTCGAGGAAGTACTTGCTCCCAAGATCATGTCAACGCGAGAACCACGGGCATTTAATACCTCAGCTAAACCAAAAAGAGGCGCAGAACCGTAGCCACCGCCAACTAATAAAACTGGAACCGGTTCTGTCGGAACTCCGAAGGCCGTTCCCAATGGGACGACGATGTCGATTAAATCCCCTTCGACGCGATTGCACAGCCACGTGCTTCCCTGGCCATGCGGGGCAACAATTAACTCCATTGTTCCGCCCGTGGCAGAAGAAGTTGAAACTCTGGAAATCGCAAATGCACGTCTTAAAACAAGAGCAGAGTTATCCCCGCCGACCTTTATCGCAACAAAGTTGCCTGGCTTACACTTTTGAGCAAGATCGCCAATGTTAACAATGATTTGATGGTAGATACCGACACGTTTATTTGATGCTATCGGAGCCAATACTTGTTTAGCATTCTTGTTTATTGGACTCACTTACGCTAACCACTTCTGTAAAGACTTAATACTCAATGTAGAGCCTTGGAGGAACTTAATTCCTTGAACAGCAGCACTAAAGCCAGCAATTGTTGTTATACAAGGAATTGAACGTTGAATCGCGGCAGTACGAATAGCCCATCCATCTTCACGAGTACCACGTCCTACGGGCGTATTGATAACTAGATCTATCTCTCCGTTATTCATCATTTCAACGATCGTTTTCTCACCCAACGGACCAGTGCCCTCAGAATTTTTACGAACTGTCGTTGGATTTAATCCCCTTGATCGAAGAAACTGAGCTGTGCCATCTGTTGCAAGAATTCGAAAACCCAATGCAGCAAAACCTTTCGATGGTTCAATTCCTGACGCCTTATCTTTGTCGGCCAGTGAAATGAATACGGTTCCAGATTTTGGCAGAGACCCAAAGGATGAAATTTGAGATTTGGCGTAACTTTCCCCGAATGTTGGCGCTATACCCATTACTTCACCCGTAGATCTCATTTCAGGTCCAAGTACTGCGTCCACTCCTCTTCCATCAGTTCTACGGAATCGGTTCCAAGGCAACACCGCCTCTTTGACTGAAATGCCATGCGTGAGACCATCACCAGTTGACGGCAACATACCCAAATCGCGAAGCTGCGAAATAGATTTTCCAACTGAAATCATTGCCGCTGCTTTAGCAAGTGCCACACCCGTGGCTTTGCTTACAAAGGGAACGGTTCGTGAAGCACGAGGATTAGCTTCCAGGACATAAAGAACATTGTGTTCAATTGCAAACTGAATGTTAATCAAGCCCCTTACTCCAACACCACGAGCTATTTTTTCCGTTGCTAACCGTATCTCTTTCCTTTGATCTGATGTAATCGTTAATGATGGTAAAACACAGGCACTGTCGCCGCTGTGGACTCCTGCCTCCTCAATGTGTTCCATGATTCCACCCAAGAAAAGCTCATTTCCGTCATACAGTGCGTCTACATCTATCTCAATTGCATTGTCTAAAAAGCGATCGACCAGTACTGGATGATCAGGCGTTATCTGTGTTGCACGTGTAATAAAGCCAGCTAATGAATCATCATCATAGACAATCTCCATACCTCGTCCCCCGAGGACAAATGAAGGACGAACAAGCACGGGATAGCCGATATTTTGTGCAATAGATTGCGCTTCTAATTGAGTTGACGCCATTCCGAACTGAGGGGCCTTAAGGGATTGTTCCTGAAGAACTGCTCCAAATGCACCGCGCTCTTCAGCTAAATTAATTGCTTCAGGTGAAGTACCCAAAATTGAAACTCCATTAGCCTTCAATGCGGCAGCTAAACTAAGGGGTGTTTGCCCTCCCAGTTGAGTGATGACACCCAAAACAGGACCTGCCTGAGTCTCAGCGTGAATCACCTCGAGCACATCTTCAAGAGTTAGAGGCTCAAAATACAAGCGACTGCTAGTGTCATAATCGGTTGAAACAGTTTCAGGATTGCAGTTGATCATTATCGTGTCATACCCAGCTTCGCGTAATGCAAAGGAGGCATGAACACATGAATAGTCAAACTCGATACCTTGCCCAATTCGATTCGGACCACTGCCAAGAATGATTACGGCTGGGTTTGTGCGCGCTCCAACCTCAGTTTCTTCTTCATAACTTGAATAGAAGTAGGGAGTGAATGCCTCAAATTCTGCAGCACAAGTATCAACCGTTTTAAAAACTGGACGAACAGCTAAACGGTGTCGCAGATTTCTAATTTCTTCCTCAGAAGTATTCCTAAGAGATGCAATTTGAGAATCCGAAAAACCATCGCTCTTGGCTTTGCGCAATAACTTCTCTGTGAACTCACCTGGCTGAGAAATCAGACGCGCTTGTTCGTTAATGAGCGCGATTTGGTATAGATACCAAGGATCTATTTTTGTCGCGGCATGAATCTCTTCTGTGTTTGCACCGGCCCACATAGCTTTTTGTACTTGCTGGAGTCTGTATTCTGTTGGAGTTTTCATTGCTGACATAAGATCACCTAGCTCATCGTCTGAAACCGTTGGCCAGCTGAAAATCGCCTCTTTGCGTTCGAGGGAGCGAAGTGCCTTCATTAGAGCTTCTGAGAATGAGCGTCCTATCGCCATCGCCTCACCAACACTTTTCATGGTCGTTGTTAACCTAGGATCGGCATCAGCAAACTTTTCAAAGGCAAAGCGAGGAACTTTAACAACTACGTAATCCAAAGTTGGTTCAAATGAAGCCGGGGTTACCTTAGTGATGTCATTTTGGATCTCATCTAGCGAATAACCAATCGCAAGCTTTGTTGCAATCTTTGCAATGGGAAACCCAGTTGCCTTCGATGCCAAAGCACTGGATCTAGAAACTCTTGGATTCATCTCAATAACAATAATTCTTCCATTTGCGGGGTTAACTGCATATTGAATATTGCAGCCTCCGGTTTCAACACCAACTTCTCGGATAATGTCAATCGATAAATCACGTAGTTTCTGGTATTCAACATCCGTCAATGTCATTGCAGGAGCAACCGTGATTGAGTCACCTGTATGAACCCCCATGGGATCTAAATTTTCAATTGAACAGACAATAACCACATTATCTTTGTGATCACGCATGACTTCTAACTCATACTCTTTCCAACCGATTATTGATTCTTCCAGCAAGACTTCAGAAGTAGGACTATGCCTTAAACCGGCACCTGCAATTTGGCGCAATTCAGACTCGTTGAAGGCGATGCCAGAACCAAGTCCACCCATAGTAAAAGAAGGACGTACAACGACTGGGTAATTCAATTCTGCAACTGCAGCAAGTATTTGATCCATACTGTGACAAATTCTAGATTTTGCCGACTCTCCGCCAACCCTTTCTACAATGCCTCTAAACAACTCACGATTTTCGCCTCGGTGAATTGCTTCAACATCAGCGCCAATCAGACGCACCCCGTATTTGGCTAAAGTTCCACGCTCAAAGAGTGCGATCGCTGCATTGAGTGCAGTTTGGCCACCAAGAGTGGCAAGGACGGCATCGGGTTTTTCTTGAACGATGATCTTTTCAATTATCTCTGGTGTAATCGGTTCGATGAAAGTCGCATCTGCAAATTCTGGATCTGTCATTATTGTTGCAGGGTTAGAGTTAATCAGAATTACTCGAATGCCTTCGGCCCTCAGTACGCGGCAAGCTTGAGTTCCGGAATAATCAAACTCGCAAGCTTGCCCAATAACAATTGGACCTGAACCGATAACCAAAACTGATTTGATGGATGGATCTAAAGGCATTAGGCGATCACCTGCTGGGATTTCATCATCAATTCTATAAAGCGATCAAAAAGATAAGCTGCATCATGCGGCCCAGCCGCAGCCTCGGGATGATATTGAACAGAGAATGCTGGACGTTCTAATAAAGCGAGACCTTCAACAACACCATCATTTAGACAGAAGTGAGTTACTTCTCCCCGCCCATAAACGGTAGAGAACTCCATATCAATTGGTGCTTGCACTGCAAAACCATGATTGTGTGCTGTGATTTCAACTTTACCCGATGTCTTGTCCATGACCGGTTGGTTGATGCCGCGGTGGCCAAAGGCTAACTTGTAAGTTTCAAAACCAAGAGCTCTTCCAAGTATTTGATGACCAAAACATATTCCGAATATCGGAATCTCTTCTAATAGCAGTGCGCGCACCGTTTCAACTACATCTCCCATCGTGGACGGATCGCCAGGGCCATTGGAAAGAAAAACACCATCTGGTTTAATTGCAAGAATCTGTTCAACTGTGGAGTTAAATGGCATCACATGAACTTGAACTCCACGCTCTGATAGTCCTTTTGGTGTGGCCTTCTTGATACCTAGGTCCAATGCCGCAACAACCAAACGCTTTGGCCCGATAGGTTCAACAATGTAGCTCTGTTTAGTTGAAACATCTTCAACTAAGTTTGAACCCGCCATCGCTGGAATCTTTCGAACTTCAACAACCATCTCTTCACGGGAAAGGTTTAGGTCAGAGAATATTCCAACGCGCATCGCCCCTCGTTCGCGAATATGGCGCGTGATTGCGCGGGTGTCGACCCCTTGAATACCAATAACTCCTTGTGCTACCAATTCAGACTCTAGGCTTTGGTATGACCGCCAATTAGATGATAGTGAAGAGGGATTGCGGACAACAAAACCTGCAACCCAGATCTTCTCAGATTCGTTATCTTCTTTGTTAACCCCCGTGTTACCGATGTGTGGCGCTGTCATGATCACAATTTGTTTTCGATATGAAGGATCAGTCAGAGTTTCTTGATACCCAGTCATGCCGGTTTGAAAAACTGCTTCGCCAAATGTTTTTCCTGTCGCCGCCCAGCTTTGACCTTCAAAAATTCGACCGTCATCAAAGACAAGATATGCACTACTCATCACACATCCCCAATCTTTTGAACGACCGAATCAATCACAGTAGCTTTACCTTGATAAAAAGTATGCGTGATCACTCCAGGAAGAGTGAGCCCATGGTAGGGAGTATTTGTGGCCTTTGACATAGTTAAATCACGGTCCACTTGCCAATTTTTTGAGGGATCGATCACTACAAGGTTTGCCGCCGAGCCAACTACGATCTCTTGACCCTGATTCTTATAACCACCTATTCGTGCCGGGGCTAGTGACATACGGTCGGCAACCTGCTCCCACGTCATTAGCTGCGTTTCCACCATGGTTTTTTGAACAATCGATAATGCAGTTTCTAAACCCAACATGCCAAAGGATGCTTCTTGCCATTCGCACTCTTTTGATTCAACGGGATGCGGTGCATGATCTGTTGCGACTATGTCGATGACTCCTTCGGCTAATGCTTCGCGCAAAGCATGCACATCATCACTTGTTCGAAGAGGTGGGTTAACTTTAAAGATTGGGTCATAAGAAGTTGTAAGTTCATCGGTCAACAAAAGATGATGCGGGGTCACTTCGGCAGTAACATCTATTCCGCGTTGTTTTGCCCATCGAATAATCTCGACACCACCGGCTGTAGTGACATGACATATATGAAGTCGAGATTTCACGTGATCTACCAGCAGCACATCTCGAGCAATAATTGCCTCTTCTGCAACAGCAGGCCAACCTTTAAGTCCGAGGCGGGCTGAGATCTCTCCTTCATTCATCTGGGAGCCAGCAGTTAGCCGAGGGTCTTGAGCATGCTGCGCGATCACTCCCCCAAATTTTTTCACATATTCAAGTGCTCTTCGCATGAGCAAAGGATCAAAAACGCAGTTTCCATCATCACTAAAAATTCGAACGCGCGCAATCGAATCAGCCATTGCACCAATTTCAGAAAGTGATTCACCCATTAAACCTTTTGTTACAGCTCCTATGGGAAAGACGTCCAAATAACCCGCATCTTGTCCCAATCTATAAACTTGTTCGACAACTCCTGCTGTATCAGCAACGGGAGATGTGTTTGCCATGGCAGATAAGGCAGTGAATCCACCTTTTGCACCAGCCCGACTTCCAGTAAGAACAGTTTCCGCGTCTTCACGTCCTGGCTCACGTAGATGGGTATGAAGATCAACAAGCCCTGGTAGGACTCTGCTGCCATTGGTATCGATGACTACATGAGAAGTCGGAGTAATGTTTTGACTCACCGCAGAAATCAATCCATCTTCGATCGCAATATCGTGCTTATCACCATTAGGAAGTACCACTGACTTAAGAATATATTTGCTGCTCATTTAAATACTCCCAACATCAAGCGAAGATCCGGCGAGTAGAACGTAGAGGATAGCCATTCGAACGCTCACACCATTTGAAACCTGTTCAGTGATTACAGAGCGCGCACTATCGGCAACCTCTGCTGATATTTCTAGACCTCGGTTCATTGGGCCCGGATGCATGATGAGTGCAGCTGGTTTGAGTGTTCTCATTCGCTCTGCATTTAATCCGTAATATCGTGAATACTCACGAGCATTAGGAAAGAAAAGCTCGGTCATTCTCTCTTGCTGAACTCTCAACATCATTACTGAATCCACGTATGGCAAAACCGAGTCAAAATCATAGGAGACAGCACAAGGCCATTTTTCTATGCCTATCGGCAACAAAGTAGGCGGAGCAACTAACGTTATTTTTGCTCCTAAGAGCGCAAGAAGTAAAACATTTGATCTAGCCACTCGAGAGTGAAGTATGTCCCCAACAATTGCAACGTGTAGGCCCTGCAAGTCGCTAGAACCTTTGCCTAGATGTTTACGTATTGTGAAGGCATCTAATAGTGCCTGACTTGGATGCTCATGTGTTCCATCACCGGCATTGATTACTGCTCCTGACATCCATTGATTATCGGCCAATCTTTGAGCAGCACCTGATGCGCTATGACGAATAACTACGGCATCTGCGCCCATCGCCTGGAGAGTCATGGCGGTATCTTTGAGTGACTCTCCCTTACTAATGCTTGAACCCTTGGCTGAGAAATTGATTACGTCAGCAGATAATCTTTTCGCAGCGGCCTCAAAAGATATTCTTGTGCGAGTTGAATCCTCAGCGAATAAATTGACAACAGTTCTTCCGCGCAAAGTAGGCAGCTTCTTGATCTGACCGTCGTTAATGCGGGAAAGCTCTGTAGCAGTATCTAAAATTCCAATCGCTTCTTGCACATTTAAGTCCGCAATCGAGAGTAAGTGCTTCATGGTTGTTTCCGGCTCTCGATAACAACTTCATCGCGACCATCTATCTCTGTCAACGATACTCGAACTGACTGATCTAACGATGAAGGCAAATTCTTTCCAACAAAATCGGCCTTTATGGGAAGTTCACGGTGGCCGCGATCAACAAGCACGGCCAATTGAACTGTTTTAGGGCGTCCAACTTCACCTAATGCATCTAGTGCTGAGCGAATTGTTCGACCAGAAAAGAGGACATCATCAATCAGAACAACATCTCTACCTTCAATTCCCGACTGAGGAATTAACGTTGGCATGATTGCTCGAGGAGGACGTAACCTCAGATCATCTCGATGCAAAGTTATATCGAGTGTTCCGCAAGGGATATTCGTACCCTCTATTTTTGCCATTATTTCTGCAACTCGTAGCGCCAGATGGGCACCGCGAGTTGGAATTCCAAGTAAAACAACATTTGTTGAGCCATGATTGCGCTCTAATATTTCGTGTGAGATGCGGGTTAACGCGCGAGAAATATCCTCAGCGGACAGGGCAACGTTCATTTAAATCTCCTTTCCCACCTCTCTGGATGGGTTGTTAAAGGATGCGCTGCGAACTATAGCATCCCCGCAAGTTCTTGTGGATAAGCCATAACTCGCGCCGCACTTCTCGACTACCGTGGCTCGCATGGAAAAACTGAACCCTCAAGAAGAGATCCTTAAGGTTTGCCAACGGTTACGTCGTGTTCGTGAGGAGAGATCCTTGACCTTACTCGATGTTGAACAAAAATCAGGGGGCGAAGTCACTGCCGTTGCACTAGGAAGTTACGAAAGAGGAGATAGACAAATAAGTCTTTCCAAACTTCTACAGATAGCCAGAGTCTATGAACTTCCAGCATCAGAAATACTCACCCAAAAAACAGAGCGAGTAGAACCGATACGAATCACAGTTGATTTAAGAAAGATAGGTCAAAGTGCACGTCGTGAGTCTGTGAAAACCACACGGGTATTAAGAGAAATTACCAAACTAAGAGGAGATTGGAATGGGGAAATAATCTCTATACGGGCGACTGACATAACAAACCTGTCGCTATTCACAGGGTTAACTGGATCTGAAATTCAGTCATGTATAGATGATTTTTGCGTTCCTAGATCGAAATAGAGTCCTTGAGCGATGAAATTCTGCCCAGTACACCGTGGATGTATTTTGATGACTCATCACTAGACAACTCTTTAGCTAGGTTTAATGCTTCATCGATAGACACACTCGTTGGAACGGTGGTACTCCAAAGAATTTCGAATATTCCAATTCTTAAAATGTTTCTATCAACTGCCGGCAAACGATCCATGTCCCAACCCTGGGCATAGGTCATGATCAATTCATCGATTTTGCGCCGATTTTCGACAACACCCGATATGAGTTCGCGTGTGTAATCGCGTATTGGTCTGGCATCTGGGCCTTCATCTGGCAGATCCCGCTGTTCTAAAGTTTGCAAAGCATCAGTGCCACGGATATCGGATTCGTATAACAAATCCAACGCCTGTTTGCGGGCCTTGCTACGTGCAGACACTAGTTAGCGCGACCTTGGTATGACCCATCGCGAGTGTCAACCAAGATAACTTCATCCTGCTTGATAAAAAGTGGGACAGCTACTTCGATGCCAGTCTCTACAGTGGCTGGCTTAGTACCACCCGAGGATCGATCACCTTGTATGCCTGGCTCTGTGTAGGTAATTTTAAGGGGAACAGATGCAGCAAGCTCGATGTACAAAGGGTTGCCCTCGTTTACTGCAACGATTGCCTCGGTATTTTCAAGCATGTAATTTGCTGCATCTCCAACAGTTGCTTGTGAAATAGTCATCTGATCATAGGTTTTAGTATCCATGAAAACGAAATCATCACCCTCTTTATAGAGATACTGCATTTCACGTTTTTCAAGTATTGCTACATCAACCTTGACTCCAGCGTTATATGTTCGATCTACAACTTTCCCTGAAAGAACAGACTTCAACTTAGTGCGAACGAAAGCTGGACCTTTACCTGGCTTTACGTGCTGAAATTCAACAACAGTCCATAGCTGACCTTCTATGTCAAGGCACATTCCATTTTTTAAATCATTCGTTGTTGACACTTCTTCTCCACCCGCTCTTTACTCTCATATTTGTCATCTCGAAGGGTTAAGGATACCTGCAGTTAATGACCGTTTCGTACTACCTAGAAATCAAGTTTGTGAGGGCAATTATCGCCAAAACATATGAATTTGGACCAAAGCCCCCGATCGTTCCATTTGCAACACCAGAAATTACTGAAGTGTGGCGAAACTCTTCTCGAGCTAGCGGATTGGACAAGTGAACTTCAATCAAAGGGGCCTTGACTAGTTCAGCAGCATCTCGAATGGCGTATGAATAGTGAGTGAATGCCGCCGGGTTGATAATTACTGGCGTATTCGTGTCGGCGGCCTCATGTAACCATCCAATGATTGTTGCCTCGTCATCACTTTGACGTACATCGGCCTGAAAACCATGGTTTGTTGCAGCGATCTCAATCATTGATTTTAATTCGCTGTAGTTAAGGTCTCCGTACATGGAAGAATCACGTATATCAAGGCGTGCAAGATTGGGACCGTTTAATACAAGAATCTTCATGACGAAATTCTCTCATAAGCTGCATCCAGTTCATCGGAGGTTAAATCTTCAAGACGCGATGTTGTCCCTAAACCAGTGAGAGTAACGAACCGAATAGTTGCTCCTCTTGATTTCTTATCAAGTGCCAAAATCGGACTCAAAGTAGCCCATGCTGCGCGATCGTAGGTTATTGGCAGATTCAAGTTTGTCAGCAAATCTCTGTGCATTGCAACTACATCCGAAGAGATTAGCGATCGAGCAGATGCCAACTCTGCCGCATAAACAAGGCCAATAGATACAGCTTCACCATGGCGAAGCTTAAACTTGGAATGAATCTCAACTGCGTGTCCCAATGTATGCCCATAGTTAAGAATTTCGCGGGCAAAACTCTCCCTAAAGTCTGCCGACACAACTTCAGCTTTAACTTTTGCTGCCCGATAAACAAGATCCACAACCTTTGAATCATCTGCACGAAGCTGTTCCAATGCTACGCCGGATGCGATCTCAAGAATTTTTGGATCTGCAATAAAACCACATTTGATGACCTCTGCCATACCTGCAGAGAAATCCCTATCAGAGAGCGTCTTCAACCAAATAGGATCGATGACCACTGCAACCGGTGAATGAAAAGATCCAATCAAGTTTTTTCCGTAGTCCGAGTTAATGGCAGTTTTTCCGCCTATTGCAGCATCGACCATTCCCGCCAATGAAGTAGGGACAGCTACCCAATCAACACCTCTAAGCCAAGTTGCGGCTGCAAATCCAGAGAGATCAGTAAGTGCTCCCCCACCTATTGCAACGATTAAATCGTTCCTAGTAAATCCTGCAGCGCCCAACCAATCCCAAATGGAATTGAGTGTTTGAAATGATTTACCTGCTTCACCATCTGGAACTGTAAATTGATGTACTTCTGAATCTAAATTTAAAAGGTCTCCAAGATCTGGAGAAAACGATGAAGAAGTGATGAAGGCGGTTTTACTTCGCCCCTTCATTAAAACCGCAATCTCGTCTTTCCACTCAACATCGATTCTAATTTCATACTCATGTTCGGCCTTAACGGATAGTTTCTTCAATTTGCCACCGCTTCAAATGTTGGCACAATTTGACTCACAATATCCTCGATATTCATATCATCAACTTTAATACTCATCGCGGCTAGAGACTGGTAAATTGGTCTTCGAATCTCATTTAGTGCCTGCCACTGCGCCCTAGGATTACCAAGCAGTAAAGGACGATCTCTATTAAAACCAACTCGAGGCGCCGCTGATGCCAATGATATGTCGAGAAAAACCACAAACACATTTGAATTCGTGATCAACGCTTGAGACTGCTCTTTAATCGGTGCGCCGCCTCCAAGACTAATAACGCAATCTGGCAACAGTAGAACTTCTTGCAAAACGATGTACTCGAGATTACGAAAAGCATCTTCGCCTTCATCAACGAAGATTTCCCCAATCTTCTTTTGCGATTTCTCTTCAATCATTGAGTCTGTATCAAAAAAGGATAATTTCAGCCGGCGTGATAAGGCCCTGCCAACTGTGCTTTTTCCACTTCCTGGCGGGCCTATCAAAACTATCGATTTCATTGAAATTACTTATAGTTCAACGTAGCCATATATGACTGAAAATTGCGACGCGTCTCTGACACTGAATCTCCACCAAACTTCTCCAGAACAGCTTCAGCAAGGACTAATGCAACCATAGCCTCGGCAACAACACCTGCTGCAGGAACGGCGCAAACATCTGAACGCTGATTTATAGCCTTTGCAGCTTCGCCAGTTGATACATCTACTGTGTCTAGGGCCTTTGGAACGGTAGAAATTGGTTTCATTGCCGCTCTGACTCGCAAGATTTCACCGTTAGACATTCCACCTTCGGTCCCACCGGCTCGATCAGTCCGACGAACAATAGAGCCAGCTTTGTTTTTTTCAATTTCATCATGTGCAACAGATCCGCGTCGCGTCGCAGTTTGAAAACCATCGCCGACTTCGACGCCTTTAATTGCCTGAATACCCATGATCGCACCAGCTAATCGTGCGTCCAGACGCCGATCCCAATGCACATGTGAACCTAAACCTGGAGGCATATTGAAAGCTAATACTTCAACAACTCCACCTAATGTATCTCCATCACGATGTGCGGCCTCTATTTCAGCAACCATTTTCGCACTTGTTTGAGCGTCTGAACATCTCACTGGATCGGCATCAACTCTATCCATATCCGAAGACGATGGCAGTGGCGCATCATCTTCAACTCGAACCGTTCCTATAGATAAAACGTGACTTAGAATTTTTATTCCAACCGATTGCTCCAAGAAATTTCGCGCAACCGCCCCTAAAGCAACCCGTGATGCTGTCTCTCGCGCACTCGCACGTTCTAAGATGGGTCTAGCATCGTCAAAATTATATTTTTGCATTCCCACTAAATCTGCATGTCCAGGTCGCGGTCGTGTTAATGGAGCGTTGCGCGCTAAATTTTCAATTTCCTCGGCAGGAACGGGATCGGCCGACATCACCTTTTCCCATTTAGGCCATTCTGAATTATCAATTTGAATAGCAATTGGCCCACCTTGCGTTAAGCCAAGTCTTACTCCACCCAGTATCGTCACTTTATCGGCCTCGAAGTTTTGTCGGGCGCCTCTTCCTACACCCAAACGCCGGCGGCGAAGATGGAAATCTATATCCGCAGTAGTTAAGGTAACCGAAGCAGGGATCCCCTCTACGATCGCACTTAAAGCTTGACCGTGTGATTCACCAGCTGTTAACCAACGCATGTGCCTATTCTTGCAGATCCAAGGCTCATCTCGCTGCAAAATAGAGTGCAAAGGCTAAGAAAATACTCGGTGCAAGGGCTATTCGTTGTGGCTTTTGCCGGGTTACGAGGCCGTGGATCAGTAAATGAGCAAATGCACAGGTAAACAATAGTGAGAGAAAAACAAGGATCGAAAAATTCATTTGTGAGTTAAATATCATGAATGACAGAGCAAGCAATTTAAAATCACCCATTCCTACACCCAAGTATATTGCGGAAACTAGAACGAGAAACAAAATGAGGAGATTAAGCAAGGGTCCAATTCCATCAACTATCAGAAAGAGAAAAGTTGGGACTGCTAAAACCTTGAGATAAATGTTCGGAATACGTTGTGAGTAAAGATCTCGTACCATAATTGGAAACGAAAATAGCCAAAAAACTGACCAAAGAAAAAGCATCTGCCCAACATAGTCTTATTGGGATAAAGAGTTATCCCTTTGTGGATTGCGTCAAAAGCTCTATTGCCCTGCTTCTCATAACTTGCGATAATGCTTTGCGATCAACTTTAACCCCTGAAAATATTTCAATCTGTGAAATACCTTGATGCACAAGCAGCTCAATTCCATCAATCGTCTGTTGGCCCAAATCACTAAACTTCTTAAAAAGTGCGGTAGGCCAAGGGTTATAGAGTGCTTCGAAATAAACACCCACAGGCTTTTGAAGATCAGCACAAAAAATATCTGCGGCCCGGGCAGGGGTTGTATTAACTACCAAACTAACCTCATTAAGCAACTTGCTTGAATCCCAACCGTGAAAAATCAAATCAGAGGATGGTGCGGCTTGGCGCATATCTGACTCTCGATCAGGATTCCTATGGACAATGTGAATCTGTCGGTTTTGAATACTTTTATCCAAATCGATCGCAGCAGCAACTGCGCGAGCTGTCGCACCTGAACCAATTATAACTACCGAGTCATTCAATCTAACATCATTGGCAGCAAGTGCCATCTGAAATCCTTCAACGTCCGTACTCGTAAGGCTCCACTTATCGTCTCTCTTACTCAATGTGTTTCCACTTTTTATCTGATTGGAAATCGGTGATATCGCATCGGCGATTTTTAGTGCTTCTTCCTTAAGTGGCATAGTAAGTGAAAGTGAGTTTAATTCTGGATGTAATGACAGAAACTTCGGAAGATCTCCGGATTCAACTTCATGGCGCGTGTACTCGGCTTGAATCTTTAGAAAATCATATGCAACGTTGTGAAGTTGTGGACTTAATGAATGCGAAATGGGCGATCCGAGAACTGCGCCTCTTATCATTGGAAAAGCCCTGCCTTTCTATTCTTTATGTAGAGAGCTTTCCAAGTATTAAATTCATCGAAGGATGCCGTGAATCTCGTATCCTGCGGGGCAACAGTTACAAAATACAGCCACTTTCCACTCTCTGGTGAAAGAGCTGCCGACATTGCAAGGCTGCCAGGATTACCTATCGGTCCTGGTGGTAGTCCGCGATTTCTGTAGGTGTTGTATGCAGACTTGAGAAACGTTGACTTAGTACTTAGGAATATGTTGCCTCTGGACTTTTTTACATAGTGAACAGTTGAATCCATCTGAAGTGGCATCCCAATTTCTAGGCGATTAAGAATAACTCTTGCCACCTTCGTGAATGCTTTGGTCTCGCCCTCGGCCTGAACTATGGATGCGATCGTTAAGAGTTCTTGTGCTGTAAAAGTGCCTTTAGAATTTAGAATTTGTTGAGCTGATTCATCGGTCGTGAAGCGGTCAATCATTGCCTGCACAACTTCTAGGGCAGTTGTCGATTCTTCAAACGTGTATTGGGCTGGGAAAAGCAAACCTTCCACATCCGAAAAACCTTTTGGAAGTTTCACACTGCGAAATGCTCGCTCTATTTCAGATGAACTGAAACCATAATCCTTCAAGGATTGAGCTACTTCGCTCTTCCACTCGCCTTCGAAAACTTTTAAAAGATTAGGTATTCTGGATGGATCCAACAATTGCTCTAGTGCCTGCTTTGCCGAAATTTGAAGATTTACTCTATGTGAACCAGGGGCAACTCTTTCTGACCTTGGATCACCCACAGCGGTTCGAAAATATGAGGCAACTGATTTCACAACGTCGTTTTCAAAAAGAATCTGCGCAACCTGTGAACCACTTGCTCCGTTGGGTATCTCAATGATTACTTCCGGGGATCCTTCTACAATTTGAGCGTACGAATAATCTGGGGCCGAAGAGTTCTGTGACCGAATGGAAAAAAGACCAAGCGTGAGCGCGGCGATTAAAACTAGGGCTAAGAGAACTCTTCTGGCCTCTGCAGTTAACCTCATTGTTTTGCCTTTTCTACTGATATTGCAAATTCTAGAATTGCCACAGCTGCGGCCATATCGATCATTGATTTAGCGTGCTTTGCGTCTTTTCCGGCTTCTCGAAGCATTTTTGACGCAGAAACTGTGCTCATACGCTCATCAATTAGTCTTACTGGAATCTGCGTAATGCTTTCTAATTCTTTAGAGAAATCTAGTGCTTTGGATGTAGCTAACCCATCTAATCCGCTCAAGTTAGTTGGTCTACCTACATAGATTTCGATAGGTGCAATCTCTTCAAAAATTGCAGAAATCTCTCTCAGTAAATTCTTCGATGATGTCGCTAATGTCGTTAAGGGCGAAACCAATATTGAGTCCGCATCACTTGCTGCAACACCTATTCGGACATCTCCGTAGTCAAATGCGATACGACGCCCACGCTGCATTGCATTAACCAGCTAATGAGGCAGATATTGCCGAAAGTGCATCAACTGAACGAGAAGAATCTACTCCGCCGCCTTGGGCAAAATCATCCTTACCTCCACCACCACCACCAAGGACTACTGAACCAATCTTTACAAGCGCCCCAGCCTTAATTCCAGCAGCTCTTGCTTCGTCACTTACTGCAACAACAAGTACTGGCTTACCATCATTGCTGCTAATGAGTGCGACAACTGAATTCTTTAAACGTTCCCTTAAATCCAGTGAAATCTTGCGCAGATCGTCAGGAAGAAGTCCATCGGCCATAACGGCTGAAACAAAGGAAAATCCGTTAACAGTTTGTGCCTTCTTAGCTAGTTCTCCAACTTGGGCGAGAGCCGCCGTCGATCTAAAGGAGGCTAAATCCTTCTCGATATCTTTCATCTTACTTAAAAGATTAGATATTCTCTCGGGTAATTCTTCGGTGCGAGCACCTTTGATTATCTCTGTCAGGGAATTTAACAATACGTGTTCTCTTGCTAAAAACTTATATGCATCAACTCCTACGAGTGCTTCAACGCGACGCACACCCGCACCAATAGATGACTCTCCGAGTAACTTCACAATTCCGAGCTGACCTGATCGATTTACATGTGTGCCGCCGCAAAGCTCACGTGCCCAATCGCCGACACTGACAACTCGAACTACATCTCCATATTTTTCGCCAAACAAAGCCATCGCGCCCAACTCTTTAGCCTGAGCCTGACTCATGCTTTCAGCAGTCACTTCAAGATCATCTAGAAGTAGTGTATTAACTCTAGATTCGACTTCATCTAACACAGAAGATGGGACCGAACCTGTCGCTGGAAAATCAAAACGAAAACGTCCTGGTGAGTTTTCTGAACCAGCCTGTACGGCGGTTTCACCTAAAGTCTCGCGAAAGGCTTTATGTACCATGTGCGTTGCGGTGTGAGCGCGTGAAATACCGTTGCGCCTCTCCTTATCAATCTCGGCCAGAACTTCGGCACCAACATCAACATTTCCACGAATAATCCGACCACGGTGAACAGATAATCCGGGAACTGGATTTTGAACATCATCAATTTCAACAATGGCCCCGTTTTCTAGAGTGATACGGCCACCATCTGCTAATTGACCTCCACCTTCTGCATAAAAGGGAGTTCTATTTAATGTAATTTCTACTTCATCATTTTTTGAAGCAGATGCAACACCAGTTCCATCTACAAGCAATCCCGTAATTTTCGATTCACAGCTTTGCTGAACATAACCGACAAACTCACTCTTTCCACTTTTGTCAGCTATCTGGCGATATACCGAGACATCTGTGTGTCCAGATTTCTTAGACTTGGCATCTGCCTTTGCACGCTCGCGTTGTTCTTTCATGAGCCGGCGGAATCCATCCTCATCAACTGTTAGACCCTCTTCACGAGCCATTTCTAAAGTAAGGTCAAAAGGAAAACCATACGTGTCGTGGAGTTTGAATACTTCATCTCCTGCAATTACTTTGCTGCTTGTCTTCTTAGTCGCAGAAGATGCAATATCAAAGATTGCCGTTCCACTCTTTAGAGTAGTTAAGAAGCTTTCCTCTTCTGATGCACTTACTTCAAGAATCCTTTTCTTATCACTTACTAATTCTGGATACTGAGAACCCATGGCTGATATCGCAGCTATGGTTAGTTCAGACATAATCGGATCAGATGAGCCCAATAGGCGCATATTTCTTATTGTGCGTCTCATCATTCGTCGAAGAACATATCCGCGACCTTCATTGCCTGGCGTCACACCATCACCGATCAACATTGCCGATGTGCGAGCGTGATCTGCAATTACACGGAGTGAAATGTCGGATTTTTCATTGCTGCCATACTTCACACCAGTTAATTGCGTCGCTCTATTGAGAATTTGAACTGTTGTATCAATTTCATAAATATTTTCTACCCCTTGCAAGATTGCAGCGGTTCTTTCTAGACCTAAACCTGTATCAATACTCTTTGCAGGGAGTTCGCCCAAAATTGGGTAGCTATCTTTACCTCCTCCTGCACCTCTTTCATTTTGCATAAACACGAGGTTCCAAACTTCTAAATATCTATTCTCATCGGCGATCGGACCGCCTTCAACACCATATGCAGGGCCACGATCGTAGTAAATCTCGGAACAAGGTCCGCACGGGCCCGGAACACCCATTGACCAAAAATTATCTGCCATGTCTCTTCGTTGTATGCGCTCTTTAGGTATCCCTATTTTCCTATGCCAAATATCTGCAGCTTCATCGTCATCCAAATAAACCGTCACCCAGAGTTTTTCCTCTGGCAACCCAAAACCACCATCGGTAATTGGACGAGTTAAAAGTTCCCAAGCAAGTGCGATAGCGCCTTCTTTAAAGTAATCCCCAAATGAAAAATTTCCACACATCTGGAAAAACGATGCATGTCGAGTAGTTTTTCCAACCTCGTCGATATCTAAAGTGCGTACACACTTTTGTACAGAGGTCGCGCGCTTATATGGCGGAGTTACCTCACCTAAGAAATATGGCTTAAAGGGAACCATTCCCGCATTTACTAGTAAAAGATTTGGATCATCGGCAATCAGTGAAGCCGAGGGTACAACTGTATGAAGCAGACCCTGTCGGTTGTCAGATTCAAAAAAGCGCAGCCAGCGCGAACGGATCTCGGCGGATTCCACTGTCTAGAATCACTCAGCCTTCTTCTTTTTTGAACGACCTTTTTTCATCTGTGCTGCAGAAATAAGGGCTCCTGCAACTTTCACTACAGAACTATTCTTAGTAATAAAATCACCAGTTGCTTCAGTCAATTTATTGGTGACTTCCTCAGCGTTTTTAGTGATCCGATTAAGGCTATGCAAAGGACCATTAACTAGCGTGACGGTGGTATGAACTTCATCGATTAGCGGGGCCGTCTCTGCCGTTAACGCTTTGAGCGAAGCCTTTGCCTCATCTACTAGGCGGCCAACTCGTACCACTACATAGGCAATCGCGATTGCTATTACAGCTAATGAAGAAGCCGCAATAATCGTTGCTATTCCACCTGGACCCATGTCAGAAGCCTATCTGAGATCTACTTGTCTTCGTTGGATTTTACTTCTGGGACCCAATCGATTCCGCTTTCCTTGCGTTGGGCTGGGGTAATGGGAGTTGGTGCACCAGTTAATGGATCTCCCCCACTGGCCGTTTTTGGAAAGGCGATTACTTCGCGAATCGAATCTGATCCTGTCAACAATGCACAGACTCGATCTAGGCCAAGTGCGATACCTCCGTGTGGCGGTGGGCCGTAGTTAAATGCCTCAAGTAAGAAACCAAATTTGCTGGCTGCTTCATCATCACTTAAACCAATTACAGAGAAAACATCTTTTTGAATCTGTCTATCGTGGATACGGATAGATCCTCCACCGAGCTCTGTTCCATTTAAAACAATGTCATAAGCATAGGCAAGTGCATCGCCAGGATTAGATTTGAAAGTTTTCGCAAACTCAGGTTTAGGACCTGTGAAGGGATGATGAACTGCAGTCCAACCTCCCCCATCGGTCGGTTCGAACATTGGTGCATCTACAACCCAAACAAATTCCCATTTTCCTTCAGGTATCAAATTGCAGCGCTTGCCTATTTCCAGTCGAACAGCGCCAAGAAGATTGAGTGAAGCGGTGCGCTCACCAGCTGCGAAAAATATTGCATCTCCAGCCTTTGCGCCTGACGCAGACACAATTCCCGAACTTTCTGTCTCTGAAAGATTTTTTGAGACGGGACCACCTAAAGTTAAATCATCATTGACTAATATGTATGCCAATCCTTTGGCACCTCGTGCCTTTGCCCAATCTTGCCAAGCATCTAGTTCCCGGCGCGCCGAGGATGCACCTGCTGGCATGACAACTGCTCCCACATATGGCGCCTGAAAGACGCGAAACTGAGTTTGCGAAAAGAATGCTGTGAGATCTACAAGTTTGTTCCCAAAGCGAAGATCAGGCTTGTCTGACCCATAATCTTTCATCGCATCGGCATAAGTCATGCGAGGTATTGGCAATGAAATTTCGTAATTGACTGCTTCTTTCCAGACTCTTGCGACAATCTTTTCTGCTATCGCAAGAATGTCTTCTTGATCAATGAATGACATCTCAATATCTAACTGCGTGAACTCAGGTTGTCGATCTGCTCTAAAATCTTCATCGCGGAAACAGCGAGCAATTTGGTAGTACTTTTCCATTCCTGCGACCATCAGTAATTGCTTAAACAGTTGTGGAGACTGAGGAAGTGCATACCAACTTCCCGGCTGAAGACGAACTGGAACCAAGAAATCTCGAGCACCCTCTGGAGTTGAACGTGTTAAGTAGGGAGTTTCAATCTCAAGAAAGGTTTCCTCCTCCATCACTCTACGAATGGTCGATGTCACCTTCGAACGCAGGCGCAGATTTTGAGCTGGTTTCTCGCGACGCAGATCCAGATATCGATATCGCAAACGAGATTCCTCATTGATCTCGGAATCATCCCCACTGTCTACTGGAAATGGCAGCGGTGCTGACTCTGAAAGCACAACGACAACATCACCAATCACTTCGATTTCTCCAGTTGGAATGTTCTTATTCTCATTTCCATCAGGACGCGCTACTACTTCACCAGTGATTAATAAACACCACTCGGCTCTGAGTGATCCAGCCATTTTTTCATCACGAATAACAACTTGGACAGAACCTGAAGCATCGCGGAGATCGATGAAGGCCACTCCACCATGGTCACGTCGGCGTGAAACCCATCCTGCCAAAGTAACTGTTTGACCCGCTAAAGATTTGCGGAGTGAACCAGCATCATGAGTTCTTAGCATTTAGATGAAATCCCTTAGTTTTTGTAAATCGCGGTCATAGGTACTGCAGCAACGATGCAATCTTAACTGAAGAACTCTCTCCTGTTTTCATGCGTTTTAACTCCACCATAGAGCTCTCCAATTCTGATTCTCCGAGAACTACAACATAGGAAGCACCTGTTTTGTCGGCGGCTTTCATTGAACCCTTTAGTCCTCGATCACCAAAAGCAATCTCCACTGTTTTTCCAGCACTGCGAAGATCCTTGGCTATTTTTAGGGCCATTTCCTTGGCCGTATCTCCCAAAGGAATGATGTAGAGATCTGAAACAAATGACTCTTGACTAATAATTCCCTCGGCCTCTGCAGCAAGCAACACTCGATCAATCCCTAATCCAAATCCAATTCCAGAAAGAGCCTGACCACCTAAGGCTTGCATTAACCCGTCATAGCGACCGCCGCCACCAATTCCTGATTGCGCGCCCAGAAGCTCATGCACAAACTCAAAAGTGGTTCCTGTGTAGTAATCCAAACCACGAACCATTCTTGGATTCAAAACATATGCGATTTCCATTTGGTCCAAATATTTCATAACCGACTTAAAATGTTGCAAGGACTCTTCATTCAAGTAATCCATGAGAAGCGGTGCACCCAACATTGCTTTCTTCATTTCTTCGCGCTTATCATCAAAGAGACGCAATGGATTTAACTTTGCACGCTCTGCAGTTGCTTCATCTAAATCTAATGTTTCTATAAATTTCAAAAGTTCAACTCGGTGAGCAGCCCTAGATGCGAGATCGCCTAGAGAAGTGATCTCTAATCGATACTTGCTCAAACCTAAAGATTTGAAACCGGCATCTGCAATGGCTATCACTTCCGCGTCAATGGCTGGATCGTCTAAACCAATTGCTTCGATGCCAACTTGATAAAACTGTCTGAATCTTCCGGCTTGCGGACGTTCTGCCCTAAAAAATTGACCTGCATACCAAAGTTTTACGGGTAGCTGACCTCGATCTAAACCATGTTCTATAACTGCGCGCATTACGCCAGCAGTCCCTTCTGGCCTTAAAGTTATGGATCTTCCGCCTCGATCTTCAAATGTATACATTTCTTTCGAAACTACATCCGTAGATTCTCCGACACCTCTTCGAAAAAGTTCGGTGTCTTCAAAAACAGGTAGTTCGATTAACTGATATCCAGCTCTTTTTGCCGGTTCAATTAAAGCGTTTCGAACGAATTCAAAAGATTTTGAACGCTCAGGAACGTATTCACTGACACCTTTAGGTGCTTGAATTTTCTGTTCGGACATCAGTGTCGTCCTATCAAACTAGTCAAATACGGATTTGTTTTCTTCTCATGCGACAAAACGGTCTCTGGCCCGTGACCGGGTAAAACTCGAAGATGATCGGCCAGTGGCAAAACTTTTTTACGTAAGGTCTCCTCCATTTGTACAGGAGATCCCGTTGGCAAATCAGTGCGCCCAATAGCACCGGCAAAAAGAACGTCACCACTTATCAAGACTTCATTATCAACTTCAAACATCAAGGATCCCCCAGTGTGACCTGGCGAGTGAATTGCCTTAAATGAAAGTCCAACCAATTCCAATACTTCACCGTTTCGTAATTCCCTGACTTCATGCGGTTCAGTAAAACTCATCTCCTGCAACGTTTCCGCGAATTCAGGACTGACTTGATCCTGCGGTCTTACTAGAAATGGCCGATCCTGACTGTGAATGTAGGTAGGAATGTCGTAACCATCAGCAATGGGTTGAATTGAAAATGTATGGTCAAGATGTCCATGTGTAGCGATGATTGCAACTGGTTTTAACTTATGCCGTGAAAGAATTTCCTCTAGTTGCAGTGAAACATCGGGCATTCCCGGATCAACCACAACACACTCTGATCCTGGCTCAGAAGCTAGAACCCAGCAGTTTGTCGCATACATTTTTGCGGCAAAGGAGTCGACCAACATTAAACAAGCCCTCCAGTACGCTCAGAATTAGCGAGATTTACGCCCGCACAGGTAGACAGGGTACCTTTTACCACTGAATACACACTCTATCCACGCTTGGATGTCTAAAGACTTCTTAGCATCGCCCAGTACATAGCGACGTTCATATTGAACAACGCGCTGAAAGGATCACTCTCATGACAGATACGAATTTTCCAGAACAGGTCAACCCGGCAGTTATGCCTCAGGCTGTAAGTGCAGCTAGCGCGTTGATTGGAGATCCTTCAGCCTTTGGTCGAGTTGGAGAAGATGGAACAGTTTTTGTTCGCACTGCCAGTGGTGAGAAAGCCGTAGGTTCATATCCCGGGAAGAGTCCTGAAGAGGCTCTGAACTATTTCGTGCGAAAGTTCGAACATCTAGCATCTGAAGTTGCCCTGCTTGCAGCACGAATCAAAAGCGGTGCAATGGTGCCATCGGATGCATATGCGGCAGCAAAAAAACTTCGTGAACAAGTCAAAGATTTAAACGGTGTTGGAGATCTTGATTCGCTTGCAGCATCAGTTGAACAAATCGAACCCCTTATTGAGGGCCACCGTGAAGCATATGAGGCGAAGAAGGCTGCAGAGTCTGCTGCAAAAGAAGCCCGACGTGCACAAATCATTGTGGAGAAAGAAAAGATTGTCGCAGAGGCTGAGTCACTTGCGTTATCTGAAAGTTGGAAAACCACCGGAGATCGTCTGAAAGTTCTCATGGATGAATGGAAGGCTGCACCACGTCTAGACAAAGCTACCGATACGCAATTATGGAAGCGTTTTTCATCATCTCGGAATAAATTTGATAAGCGACGAAGGACCCATTTTGCAGCACTTGAAGCCACCCAATCTGTTGTCTCCGATGCGAAGAAACTAATCGTTGCTGAGGCTGAAAAACTAGCAACCTCTACTGAGTGGGTTCCAACGGCTAAGAAATTCAAATCATTAATGGATCAGTGGAAGGCCTCTGGTCGTGGCAAACCAAGTGATGATGCGAAGTTGTGGGGACGCTTTAAAGCTGCGCAAGATCAATTCTTTGCTGCAAAAAATGCAGATTTAGAAAAGCGGGATGTAACTATGGCCGCTAATCTTGCCAAACGCGAAGAGTTAGTCATTGTTATCGAAGCGCTCATTCCTTTCACTGATGTGAAAATCGCACGAAAGGCTCTATCTGAACATTTAAGAGCGTGGGAAAAAATTGGCATGACCCATCGTGATAAGCGAGCAGCACTTGATGCTCGCGTCAATGCTGTTGAAAAGAGTATTAAAGAGGCAGAGGCAGATATCTGGAGAAAATCTGATCCTGCTGCAAAGAAACGCGCCGAAGAAGTTGTTGCTCAATTGACTGCGTCAATTGAAAGCTACGAAAAGATTGCTGCAAAATCATTGGCTGCAGGAAATGCAAAGAAAGCTAGTGAAGCCAGTGAGTCAGCTCAAGCACGAAAAGTTTGGCTTGCCGAAGCTCAGAAGAGTTTGGATGAGTTCAACTAAGCTTTTTGCTACTAGTTTTCTGTTGAACTCTTTGTTGCGCCGAAAGTTGGATACTGGGTCCATTAACTGTTAGTGGTCCTGTAAACGTCATAAACGCCCTCAATCCCCCGCACCGCACCAAGGACTGCATCTAAATGAGTGGCATCTGCCATTTCAAAAGTAAAGCGAGAGAATGCAGTTCGATCTTTTGAGGTGCTAACTGATGCGCTCAAAATATTTACATGTTGTTCAGACAGTGTTCTAGTGACATCTGCAAGTAGAGAGGCCCGATCAAGTGCTTCCACTTGAATATTTACAAGAAATACAGATGATGCTCCCAACCTCCATTTAACTTTTACCACTCGATCCAATTGGTGTTTCTCTAGGTCGGATGCATTCGTGCAATCAGCTCTGTGGATCGATACGCCACTTCCTTTAGTAATAAATCCCATGATCTCGTCGCCTGGGACAGGAGTGCAACAGCGTGCAAGTTTTACCAATACATCATCAGTTCCTTCGACATCGATAGCATTACTAGAGCGTCGTTGTGTAGGAGCGCGGTTGAGGTAAACATCCATCGTTGGTTCAGGATGTGAATCTTCTGCTCCCAAAGATGCAACTAGCTTTTCTACTATGGACGATGCTGAAACGTGTCCATCCCCTACAGCAGAGTAAAGACCATCAATATCTGAATACCTAAGATCGTGTGCCAGTTCAAGTAATGAATGACCTGCAAAAATCTTTTGTAGGGGCAAGCCCGCTTTACGCATCTGACGGGCTATTGATTCTCTTCCGGCATCAATCGCCTCTTCGCGTCTTTCCTTGCTAAACCAAGCCTTTATTTTTGAACGCGCTCTTGGACTTTGTACAAAGTTCAACCAATCTCGACTTGGTCCTGCATTCTCACTTTTGTTAGTAACAATCTCAACGACATCACCATTAACCAAACGTGACTCAAGCGGAACCAATCGCCCATTCACCTTGGCGCCAGCACAACGTAACCCAACATCTGTATGCACAGAAAAAGCGAAGTCGACTGGAGTCGAGCCACCTGGCAAAGCGACAACATTGCCTTTGGGAGTAAAAACAAAAACCTCAGGAGAACCTAGATCAAAACGTAATGCTTCTAGAAAATCTGCTGGATCTTCAGTCTCTTTTTGCCACTCATGAAGTTGGCGAAGCCATAACAACTCTGGCGAAGAATTATTGTTATCCGGTCCTTGCTTGTATTTCCAGTGAGCCGCAATTCCAAGCTCGGCCCTTGCATGCATGTCGTTTGTGCGAATCTGAATCTCTATCGCTTTGCCTGTTGGCCCAATAACAGTTGTGTGGAGGGATTGATAAAGATTGAACTTTGGCATGGCGATGTAGTCTTTAAAACGACCTGGTACCGGACTCCAGCGTGCATGGATCGAACCCAGAACGGCGTAACAATCGCGAACATCATTTACAAGTACTCGAATACCGACTAGATCATAGATCTCATTGAACTCGCGTCCCCGAACAACCATTTTTTGATAGACGGAGAAAAAGTGTTTCTGCCTCCCAGTGACTGTTGCCTCGATGTGATCCTTTAAAAGGTCTGCTTGAACAGTTTGTATTACTTCAGCTGTTAATTTCTCTCGGGACGGAGAACGCTCAGCTACTAATCTTGAAATCTCTTCAAACTTTTTAGGCTCTAGTACTTCAAAGGATAGATCTTCTAATTCCCATTTTATGGCATTCATTCCAAGGCGATGTGCAAGAGGAGCATAAATGTCTAAAGTTTCACGCGCTTTTCTTTCAGCAGATTCAGGTGTGACATATGCCCATGTACGAGCATTATGTAATCTGTCAGCAAGTTTAATTACTAACACCCGAATGTCTCTAGACATTGCAATGACCATCTTGCGCACGGTCTCTGCTTCAGCGGTTGGCCCATAGGCCAGTTTGTCTAGTTTTGTTACACCATCGACGAGATTTGCGATCTCCTCGCCAAACTCTGATCGCATTTGATCAAGTGAGTACTTTGTATCTTCAACCGTGTCATGGAGTAATGCCGCAATAATTGTTGCTGGATTAAGTCCCAAATTCGCAAGAATCTCGGCCACCGCAACCGGATGGGTAATGTATTCCTCACCAGATTTGCGAAGTTGTCCTTCGTGGGCATCCCTAGCAACTTCAAATGCGCGTGTTACGTCCTCAGCATTAACCGAGGCATGATTTTCTTTGAGCGCACTGATAAGTGGTGCAATCAAAGTATCCACAAGAATCCCTACTTACGACCCTTGCGCTTTGGTTGATTGCGAGGTCCTCGACCAATAATCGAAGTCGTTGATCCATGCACTGCAGAAGATGAAACTACTCCACCTGAACGAGCACTTACTCGCTTTGCTAATGCCTGCATAGCAGGTTCTCTTTCTCTCAGCGATGCCAGAATCGGCGGCGCGATAAAAATTGATGAGTAAGTACCAACGATTAGACCAATAAACAAAGCTAGTGACAAGTCCTTCAAAGTTCCTGCACCCAATAATCCGGCGCCAACAAATAAAATTGCAGCAACAGGCAAGAGCGCAACGATGGAAGTATTTGCCGAGCGAACAATTGTCTGATTGACCGCAAGATTTACTGCCTGAGAGTAAGTCTTGGTTGAAGAGGCTGTAATCGACCTTGTATTTTCCCGGACCTTATCGAAGACAACAACGGTGTCATATAGTGAATAGCCTAAAATGGTGAGAAATCCGATCACAGTTGCTGGCGTGACATCAAAGCCAACTAACGCATAAACACCAACAGTAATAAACACATCGTGTAAGACTGCAACAATTGCTGCAACCGCCATTTTTGGTTCTAACGCCATTGCCAAATAAATCATGATTACAAAGAGAAAACCAAAGAGTCCGTATAGGGCCTTTCTAGTAATTTCTTCTCCCCATGAAGGTCCAATAATCTGTGTATCAATAGTTGCAACGTTAACTGAAAAACTGGCAGCAAGTGCGTCTTGGACAGCATTATTTGCTTGACTATCAAGTGATCCAGTTTGAACTCTCACTTTGTCATCACCAATTACTTGAACGATTAGTTCACCGTCAACACCGGCCGACTGAACTGCAGAACGAGCTTGTTCAACTGATGGTGAGTTCGTGGTCACCGTGAAAGAAGATCCGCCCTTGAATTCGATGCCAAGATGTAAACCCTGTACCGCAAGTGATCCAATGGAGACCAGAATGAAGAGAATCGAAACTGCATACCAACGACGTCGCTTACCAATGAACTCAACAGAAGTTTCCCCACGATAGAGGCGACCACCTAAACCTGAAAACTTTGACATCCTTATGCCTCCTTCGTGGTTGGCATGCCGAGACTCTTGCTCGAGAAGCCAGATAAACGATGACCTGAATTAAAGAATTTCAGTCGTGACACAACAACCAATGCCGGTTTTGTGAAAGCAAAGATAATGATGAGGTCAATAACAGTTGTCAGACCAAGAGTAAATGCAAAGCCTCTCACGCCTCCAACTGCGAAGAAGTACAAAAGCACCGCCGCAATGAGCGAGACAAAGTCTGCAATAAGAATAGTTCGGCGGGCTCTAACCCAGCCGGTTTCAACTGCAGTTCGAAGAGAGCGACCCTCTCGCATCTCATCTCGCACGCGTTCAAAATAAACAATAAATGAGTCAGCAGTGACACCGATAGCAACAATTGCTCCCGCAATACCTGCCAGAGTCAATGTGAATCCAATCCACTCACCCAGAAGCAAGAACGACAAGTAAAGGATTATTCCCGCTATCGCTAATGATCCAACTGTTACAAATCCCAATACTCGATAATAGGCAAGCGTGAACAAAACCACGAGAATCATACCTAAAGCTCCAGCTAGCAATCCTGCTTCCAATTGATCGGCACCTAACGTTGGAGATACCTGTTGAACCTCACCACGATCAAATGCAAGTGGAAGAGCTCCGTACTTCAAAACATTTGCTAAGTCTTTGGCTTCTAATTGAGTGAAACTTCCAGTAATTTGAGCGGTTCCTGAAGGAATCGCTTCATTAATACGTGGGGCAGAAACAACCAAACCATCTAGAACAATTGCCAACTGGTTGTTTGGTTCTGGAAGTGATGTCACACGAGAAGTCACAGCTGCAAATGCTGATGTGCCCTCGCTATTAAAAGTTAAACTAACAAACCATGCACTTCCAGACTGTGGATCAATTCCGGCTGATGCTTCTGAAATTTGACGTCCCAAAACTTCTGCAGGTCCAAGAATATATTTTGTTAAACCAGCTCGATCACAAGCAACTATCGTTTGAGTAGGAAGATCGGTTCCAGTTCCTTGGCGATTTTCGGCCAATGAGCAATCAAATGAAGCGAACTGGGCATTTAACTCAGGAGTAACTCCAGCAACTGGTGTTGCCGTTGGATCTACAACTGAAGATGCACCGGCTCCCGTGGCGAGCACTTGGCGAAAACGAAGTTCTGCAGTCTGGCCTACTAAATCAACGACACGTCGACCAGTATCTCCAGGAACTGAGATAACAATCTGGCGACTTGTTCCAGAACCCTGTGCCGCAACTTCAGATTCGGCAACACCTAATGAGTTAACGCGCTGTCGAATAATGGCAACGGCTTGATCAATTGCCTCATTAGTAATGGTTCCCTCATCACCTGGTGCAATTCGTGGTTGAAGAGTTACCGAAGTTCCACCACGTAGATCTAGACCTAGCTTTACTGAAGTAGCACCCTGAACAAAAACAAGACCTGTCATCGCTACTATGCCCAGCGCCAAAATAGCTAAAGTTCTAACTGGTCGGCTGGACGTCTTAATCGGTTTATTTGTAGTAGACATAAGCGCAGAGTCTAGGCGTCAGGGGCAGGTAAGTCGAAAAGCGTCGAAATTTCCGCAGGAGGAGTTCGCCCAATGTGAAGCCAACCCTGGGAAGTTGCCACTCGACCACGTGGTGTTCTGGCCATAAATCCATTACGGACCAAGAAAGGTTCGGCTACAGACTCAACCGTTTCAATCTCCTCACCAACGGCTATGGCAAGTGTCGAAAGACCGACTGGTCCACCATTAAACCTTTCTATCAGCGCAATTAGAACTGCGCGATCGAGGCGATCGAGTCCGAGTTCATCAACCTCATACATTTCTAAAGCCGCCTGAGAATCTGAAAGGGATATTTTCTTGCTCCCATTAACTTGCGCAAAATCGCGAACACGGCGAAGTAAACGGTTTGCAATTCGTGGAGTCCCTCGAGATCTTCCGGCAACCTCGATGACTGCCTCTTTATCAATCGCAATCTTTAACAACTCAGCACTTCGAAAAATTACTTGCGCAATATCAGCTTCCTCATAAAAATCTAGATAGGCGGTAAAACCAAATCGATCCCGCAAAGGACTAGGCAATAGTCCTGCGCGAGTTGTTGCCCCCACTAATGTGAAATGCGGCAACTGCAAGGGAATGGCCGTTGCACCAGGACCCTTACCAACAATTACGTCAACTCTAAAATCTTCCATCGCCAAGTAGAGAAGTTCCTCGGCCGGCCTAGGTAATCGATGAATTTCATCAATGAATAAAATCTCACCCTCAACAAGTGATGAGAGAATTGCTGCTAAATCACCAGCGTGTGTAATTGCAGGTCCACTGGTTAATCGAATAGGTGTAGCCATCTCACTTGCAAGAATGAGAGCCAAGGTCGTTTTACCTAATCCCGGCGGACCAGAAAGTAGAATGTGATCGGCGGGAGAATTTCTATGTCTGGCCGCAGTGAGCAATACATCTATCTGATCTCTTACTCGCTTTTGCCCAATAAAATCCTTAAGAGTTTTGGGGCGAAGGGCTAGCTCTAAGGCAGACTCATCTTTAATAACATGAGAAGTCATCAAACGATCCTCAGCCACGAGAACTCTTTCCGCTGGCCAACGCCATTCTTAATAACTCACTTAAGTCCTTTGTTGATGCATCAATTCCCTCTGAAGATAGTGTTGCGATAACTTCTGTGATCGCTCCATCTGCCTCCTTTGGAGAAAAACCAAGGGAAGTTAAACCACTTACAAGTTTTTCGCGCCACACTGGTTGATGACCCTTATAGGTTTGATTATTTGATAGATCACTGAGCTTGCCCTTAAGTTCAAGAATTAAGCGCTGCGCACCTTTGCGACCTATCCCTGGTACTTTCTCAATAACTGAAATCTCTTCTTGTGAAATTGCTCGTGCTAGATCTTCTGGTGACATAGCCCCCACGATTGACATTGCAACTTTTGGCCCAATCCCAGAGACTGTTTGAACCAGTTCAAAAAGTCCCTTTGCTTCATCAGTGAGAAAACCATACAAAGTCAGTGAGTCTTCACGAACCACTAGCGAAGTAAAGAACTGTTGCTGTGAACCTAAAGTTATCTGCCCTGTTGTTGAAGGAGTCAGAACTAGGCTTAATCCAACTCCACCAACCTCGACAATAGCTCTATCGCTTGTAAGTGATCTAACCGTTCCAGTTAAAGATGAAATCATCTGGAGCGTAATTTCTTGAGACGAATTTTTTCTGCGGCTAACGCCTGATTAACTTTGTCGTTGCCACCACCGCGCCAGATATTACAAATTGCTAGGGCAAGGGCATCAGTGGCATCTACTGGCTTGGGGATGCTTTCAAGGTTGAGAAGCTTTTGAACCATTGTTGCAACCTGCACTTTGTTGGCACGTCCATTTCCCGTTACTGCAGCTTTCACCTCTGATGGAGTATGCATCACTACTGGGATTCCAGATTTTGCGGCAATTAGAAGCGCGACTCCGGCAGCTTGACCGGTTCCCATAACTGTTCGCACATTGTGTTGAGAGAAGACTCTTTCTACTGCGATCACATCAGGTTGCCAAAGATTTACCCACTGTGAAAGTTCACGATCCAACTCCAGCAGTCGGTGTTCTAGTGCAAGATCTGTGCCTGTAAGAATAACCCCAACTTCAACTAGTGAAAGTGGAGAGCCAATTGCACCCTCAACAATTCCGACACCACAACGAGTAAGGCCGGGGTCAACGCCCAAAACTCTCATTGTGTTCCTCACGCTTTCTTCGCTGGATTAAAGGTTAAAGCCTAAGGTTGTTCAGAAAATCCTTATCCGAGGCTCGCCATAACCTCATCAGAAACATCAAAGTTGCTATAGACATTCTGCACGTCATCGAGCTCTTCTATTGCATCAATGAGTTCAAAAACCTTAGCTGCGCCCTCTGCATCCAAAGGAATACTCATGGATGGAAGAAATGATGAATCTGCAGATTCGTAATCAATCCCGGCTACTTGGAGTGCCTCACGAACTGGAACCAAATCGACTGGTTCGCTAACAATCTCAAATGCCTCACCTAAATCATTAACTTCCTCAGCACCGGCTTCTAGGACTGCTTCAAGAATTGAATCCTCAGATAGTGAACCATCTTTTTTCACAATGATCACACCTTTGCGATTAAAAAGATATGAGACTGATCCTAAATCAGCCATCGAACCACCATTTCGAGTGACTGCAACTTTAACCTCTGATGCGGAGCGATTTCGATTATCAGATAAACACTCAATCATAATTGCAACACCATTAGGACCATATCCCTCATACATAATTGTGATCCAGTCTTTTGCGCCAGCTTCCAGACCGGCGCCACGCTTTATCGCACGTTCAATGTTGTCAGCCGGCATAGAAGACTTTTTAGCTTTTGCAACAGCGTCGAAAAGTGTTGGATTGCCATCCATATCTGCGCCACCATTTCGGGCCGCTACTTCAATCGCACGAATCTGCTTTGCAAATACCTTTGCGCGACGGCTATCGATGATTGCCTTTTTATGCTTGGTTGTCGCCCATTTGGAATGGCCTGACATTGAAACACCTCAATTTCACAATTGCGAATATGTGCTTACTGTACCTTTTTCAGAGCCGGGCGTGCCACTTGATCCACAAAATATTGATGAATCCGATGATCACCGGTTAGTTCTGGATGAAAAGAAGTAGCCAAAAGAGTTCTTGATCGCACTGCCACAGGATGGGATTTCACGGTTGCTAAAACTTCTACTTTCGGACCTACTTGCTCAACCCAAGGCGCACGTATAAACACAGCTCTGAGTGGCTCTGGAAATCCATCCTTAAACTCGATCTCTGTTTCAAAAGAGTCCACCTGTCGACCAAAGGCATTTCTGCGCACGACGATATCTAAACCACCGAATGTTTTTTGGTCCTTAGTTGCATCCAAAATTTCATCGGCAAGCAAAATCATTCCAGCACAGGAACCATAGGCTGGCATACCTGATGAGATTCGAAGTTTAATTGCATCAAATATTCCAAATGATTGAGCAAGGTGGGAGATCGTTGTTGATTCTCCCCCAGGAATAATCAATGCATCAGCTACTGCAAGTTCTTCGATGCGTCTAACCGGAAATACATCCACTCCACAAGCAATGAGGGCGTTTAAGTGCTCGCGAAAATCTCCTTGCAGAGCAAGCACTCCAACCTTCATTTTAGGGTTAGTTACCAGCCGCGCTCTGAAAGACGGTGCGGTGCTGGTAAATCAGCAACGTTGATTCCAACCATCGCCTCACCCAAACCACGAGATGCATCTGCGACTACTTTTGGATCATCCCAAAACGTTGTTGCCTTGACACAAGCTGCAGCTCTTTGTGCTGGATTTCCAGATTTAAATATTCCTGAACCAATGAAAACACCATCAGCGCCCATCGCCATCATCAATGCAGCATCGGCGGGAGTAGCAATTCCACCAGCCGTAAAGAGCACAACAGGAAGCTTTCCAGTCTCTGCAACTTCTTTAACTAATGCATATGGTGCTTGGAGTTCTTTTGCCGCAACATATAGCTCATCTTCGCGAAGTGAAGAAAGTCGCCTGATCTCCGCGCCAATTTTCCTCATGTGCATCATTGCATTGGAAACATCACCTGTGCCTGCTTCACCTTTTGAGCGAATCATTGCGGCGCCTTCATTGATACGTCGAAGAGCCTCTCCCAAATTTGTTGCACCACAAACAAATGGCACAGTGAAATTCCACTTATCAATGTGATTCTCATAATCAGATGGCGTCAAAACCTCTGACTCATCGATGTAATCAACATTGAGTGACTGAAGAACTTGTGCCTCGACGAAGTGACCGATGCGTGCCTTTGCCATCACAGGAATCGAAACACTTGCTTGAATTTTTTCGATCATGTCTGGATCCGACATTCGCGCAACACCGCCTTGCGCACGAATATCTGCCGGCACTCGCTCTAATGCCATGACAGCAACAGCTCCTGCGTCTTCGGCGATTTTGGCTTGCTCGGCATTAACGACGTCCATGATTACGCCGCCCTTAAGCATTTCAGCCATACCGCGCTTGACGCGACCGGTTCCTGTTACTTCAGCCATCACGAATACTCCGCTTCCATCAAAAGTTTAGGTGCACATACTACTTTGCTTTAGATGTTGCTGGCGAGGCGAATTTAGGCTCACGATCGGTCAATGCAACCCAAACCTGACCTGGTGCAAATTTTATCTGATCTCCATTGGCTAAGGAGAATGTGGTCCCAGAACTAGCATCTTTTCGCTTCCATGTACCTGCAAAGCGTTTGCCATTGCGAAGTACATAAGCGCTTCCCTCTCCAATTGTTTCTGAAAAGGGTGTTACTCCCCCAAATTTATCGCCGAACTCAGATGGTGTAATTGAAACCATCTGAATAACTAGAGTTGTGGGTCCCAATATGATTCCTGATTCTGCGCTATTTAACTTTCCGTTATGAGATAAAAACCAACGCTCTTCAGATGATGACCACGTCGCTTTATAGGTGGCAGATGGCCAGTCGATTACAACTTCATCCGTCAATAAACCATCTTTAGGCTCATCCCCAAAAATGAAACCTACACTTCTTGCACTATCAATTGCATATTCTTTCTCTTTAATCCTTTCCATCAATAAATCTGCACGTAGAACCATTGCATATGGTTGATTGCGCATAGGGTCAGTTGTATAGATCGTAGGACTTTGGCGCTGGGCTCCTAAATCAAGAAGATTTGCCTGACCGATAATGGGTAATAATTTAGATTGAGCTCCACTGTAGGCAAATGCAACATTTCCGTACTGACTTAAAATATCAATGTCAGAAATTCGAGCACTGCGCACTGGTCCCACTCTTTGTGGAATCCGTGAAGAGAAAATCGCCATAAGCCGCGTTAGTCCACTTTCAACTTGTTCGATGTAGACAACGTCAGCGTCCTCAATTCCTATTTGTGGATGTGCTGGATTTGTATCATCAATTTTGACTGCAAGTACAGGGCCATTAATACCCTCCCGGCCACTGAGCACATTTGTCGCCGCTTTCTCAGGTAGAACTTTTTCAACGACCGCGCAACTACTAAGCGTCATAGTGGCAGCTAACAAAAAGAGTATTGATTTTTTAAAGTACATCGGCTTCAAATTCATAAGTGACAGGTAGCGGCGCATTTCCCGCTAACCGAAATGTTCGTACAACATATTTGCGCCTTACCATCTGCGAGCGACTGACAGCGTCAGTGTGAATTGCAATTGCAACACGTATTTTATCTGTAAGCGCCGAAAGCTCTGTAAGAAGTTGACTATCTGCCGCCGTTGCAAGATGTCTAGAGTCTTCTAAAAGTAAACCTAATGCACCAGATAAACCACTTTCAGCATTAGATCTGTATTGAATAGAAGCATCTCGGGCCTGATAAGCAGCACCCGTTAGCAAAAGAGAAGATGCGGGATCTGCGATATCACTATGGGCTATTTCCAAGGCAACTGCAGCCCTTTTTTGTAAGAGCACATCAAGATTTGCCCAACTGTTATCTACGCGATGGTGTAATCGATCTAATCTTCTTGCTAGAAAAGTTAGATACCAGATTACAAACAAGACAAAAATGATTGTGGGTAACAGATACCTCATGGCTTCTCCTCTTTCGAAAGGAATCTACTCCATGATCTAGAGTCCTGAGCAACTCGGACTTTGGAGCCACCCACCATTGACATTTCATATACAGAATAAATCTGTTCAGCAACAACAGACCAATCAAAAACTTGAGCGTGCTCCTTACCTGATTTTGCAAGTTCCAATCTCTTGTCTTGATTTCGAAGTAGGTCAATTACTACTTTTGCTAACTCCGTTGAGTTTTCAGATTCAAAGAGAGCCCCAAATTGGCCGTGACCTAACAAATCATCAAAGGCTGGGATATCACTTGCAACAACACATGCCCCTCCAGCTAAAGCTTCGGCAACGATTATCCCAAAAGATTCTCCGCCAGTGTTAGGTGCAATATAGAGCGCAACCGATGCCATGAAATCGGCTTTTTCAGATTCAGATATCTTTCCAAGAAACTCAAAACGTGTTCGCAATTGCGGATCAATACTTTTGATTGCCTCTTCTGGATCTCCAGGACCTGCAACAAATACTTTGACATCTGGTGCAAACCTAGAAATTACTGGCAGTGCATCGATTAGAACACTTAAACCTTTTCTCGATTCTTCAAAACGTCCAATAAAACCAATGGTGTTACCTTGCCACTTACTTTGCGGTGATCCATGCATGTACCGCGAGGCATATATCCCGTTGGGAATTACCACTGCGTCTGTATCCAAATGATCCGTCAGAGTTAATCGAGCTGCCTCTGAGACGGCAATACGTGCCGAAAGCTTTTCAATAGCCGGTTCTAAGATGGGACCTATCGCAAAAATAATTTTCTGATGTTTTGCGGCCGCATGAAAAGTTCCAACCATGGGTCCCTCTGCCGCCCAACATGCAAGCAAAGATATAGAGGGTATTGCCGGTTCATGCAGGTGTAGAAGATCGAAATTTCCTTCAGCTATCCAGCTTCTAACCCTTGAATATGCAACTGGTCCAAAAAGAATTCGTGCTACCGCTCCGTTATAAGGTATTGAAATTGGTTTTCCGGCATTAACAACATAAGAAGGTAGGAGTGCATCTTCAGATGCGGGTGCTAGTACAGAAACTTCATGACCTTGTGCGATTAAGTACTCTGCAAGATCTCTGACGTGATTTCCTACACCGCCAGGAGTGTCCCAACTATAGGGACATACAATTCCAATCTTAAGTAATTTACTCAGCATCACCGACGCTCCTTGAAATCGCCATCTGTCCAAATTCTTTGCAACATATGCCAATCTTGTGGATTATTTCGTATGCCTTCTTCAAAATGTTTTGCCGTCATTGAAACAATCTCCTTGACGCGATCCTTATCTTCACCTTCCGATGGAATCAATACATTCTTAAACTCAACATGAATTCCTGTTGGTGTGTATGAAACAAAAGCAGTAATCAATGGTGCTTGAGTCTGTAAAGCCAGAACTGCCGGTCCTGCTGGCATTCTTGTGGGCCCATCAAAGAACTGAACTTCAATTCCAGATTTGGAAAGGTCTCGATCGGCAACCAGTGCAACCAGATGACCCTCGCGCAATCTCGTCGCGAGTACCCCGATAGTTTGACTATCTAAAGGCAAAACTTCCATTCCCATGGCTTGTCGATACTTAAGAAATTTTAAAAATAACTTCTCTGGCTTTAATCGCTCTGCCACAGTAACAAGGTGAATTCCTTTCGCGCAAAAATACGCCCCTGCGTGATCCCAATTTCCAGCATGTGGGAGAGAAACAATTACACCCGTTTTGGCCGCAATTGCATCCATCATAAGGTGTTCATTTGTAACGCTTACAGTTCCTTGCACTCTTTGTATTGACCAATCTGGGAACCTAAAGGTATCGATCCAGTAACGCATATATGAACGCATGGCATTTTTTAAAAGAATATCAAGATCTGAATCACTTATTGAACCCTGAGTGCGAGAGAGATTGCTGCGAAACCTTGCAACGCTTTTGCTGTTTCGCTTCACGAGGTAATCGCCTAATGCATAGGCAATGTTGTATGCAGTTTTCTCTGGCAGCCAACGAACTAAGCGCCACCCAGCAAAATAAACTAAGGCTGAAAGATTTTCCTTCACGGTTAAATCGCCCGTTTAACGATAATCATCCGTTGAACAACTGTGAAAGTACCGAGCAAAGCAAGTGCCCACATTCCAAATGCAAGAACGTATGGAACTCCCAAACCTTCAAAACCTATTGCGGTCAATGCAATTATCAATCTCTCGGTTCGCTCAGCTAGTCCACCTGAACATTCAATTCCTAGTGACTCTGCCTTCGCCCTTACATAAGGAACAAGCATTCCCGTTAATAAGGTGACTAGAACTACAGAAGTTAGTCGGTCATCTTGCTGAATTAGATAAAGACTTACACCGACCAATATGGCCGAATCTGTAACTCGATCGATTGTGGAGTCTAAGAATCCTCCCCACCTGCTTGAGCCAGCTTTTGAAATTCGGGCCATAGTTCCATCAAACAAGTCACTAAGCGCTGCAAGTGATATGACTATTGTTCCTAGAAAAAACTGACCCTTGGGATAAAAATACAAAGCTGCAGCAACAACTGCTATTGCACCGGTCCATGTAACGGCATTTGGTGTTATACCCAATCGGAGGGCAAATGAGGCTACGGGTGTGATAACTCTCGTAACAGCCGGCTTGATCTTTGCACTAATCATCAAGGGACATCGTAGGCTGACCCAGTGCAATCTTCGAACACCAAAATAGGAATTCACGTGTATGGCCACGAGAGCGCAGACCCGCATAGCGTGGCCACAGCGTTTTCAGGAACCTACTCCCAAGAGCCTCACAGTCAGAGCGATCTTGCAATCTTTGCCATAAACCCAGCAACAGGAATAGACCAGCAAACAATTGAGAATTGGCAAGCCTTAGATGAATTTCAAGTTCCTCGAATAGTTGTCGTTACACAGTTAGAAAAATCAGAGGCTGATTTTGATGATGCGGTAATGCTTGCAAATAGAGTATTTGATCAATTGATAACTCCATTCTTAGTCCTTCACGATGATCTCGGAATGCCAATAGCTTTGATCAGTCTGGCAGATTTGCAGATCATTGATTACTCAACAACTCCCCCAACGATCACCGATAGTGACGATGAGCACCAAACACTGGTTCAAGAGTTTCGGGAAGAATATTTAGAGAAATTTACATCCGATGGAGAAGGTGCATTTGCTGCTGGTCTGCAATTTCCAGCTATTCCGCTTTGGATAGATAAAGGTATTGGCGTTGATAAGGTCAATGATCTAATTAAACAACTTGCTGTTTAATTACCAGGCAGCTGCTATTTCGTCTCTCGTTAGGCTGAGTAATTGAGGCATCACTTTTGTTTTTCCTATTATTGGCATGAAATTTGCATCGCCTCCCCAGCGGGGCACGACATGTTGATGAATATGCTCGGCTATTCCAGCACCCGATACCTCACCCTGGTTCATTCCAAGATTAAAACCTTGTGGGGATGAAACTTTGCGAATCACATTCATGGCATGTGATGTAAGTTGGTAAATCTCATTGCGTTCTTCATCTGTTAATTGCGTTAAGTCAGCCACATGCCGGTTTGCACAGATCAATAGGTGTCCCGGATTGTAAGGATACAAATTCATAACAACGTATGCCGTTATACCTCTAAAAACTATTAGGCCTTCTTCATCGGATTTAGCAGGTATTTCGCAAAAAGGACAGGTGACTAAGTTTCCAGGAAGAGGACGGTTCTCACCTCTTAGATATTCAAGACGGTGTGGCGCCCAAAGTCTTTGCCAACCATCTGGCATTCCCCCGCCAGCGATTTCATTGCTCACGGATTAAACCTGTGTACGTTCTTTGATTACTTTTTTAATTTCTACAATTGCATCAGCGATTGGGATTCCATTTTTCTGTTCGCCGTTTCTGTATCGAAATGAAACCGCTCCATCTGCCTTATCTTCTTCACCGGCAATAACCATAAATGGGATCTTTTGCATCTGTGCATTTCGAACTTTCTTTTGCATGCGATCATCGGATGCATCAAGCTCGGCGCGAATACCGGCTTTGCGCATAGTTTGTATGACCTCACCCAAATAATCAGCAAAACTATCTGCAACCGGTATTCCAATTACTTGCACCGGTGCAAGCCATGGTGGAAATGCGCCACTGTAATGTTCAGTTAAGACGCCGAAGAATCTTTCTATAGAGCCAAACAAGGCACGGTGAATCATTACCGGGCTCTGTCTTTTTCCATCACTTGCTGAATATTCAAGTTCGAATCTTTGCGGCAGTTGAAAATCAACTTGGATCGTTGACATCTGCCATGTACGACCGATCGCATCTTTTGCCTGAACTGAAATCTTAGGTCCATAAAAAGCTGCGCCACCTTCATCTAAAACTAACTCTAAATTCTGTGTATTGGCCGCTTTGCGCAACGCTTCGGTCGCTTCAACCCAATCGGATTCCTCTCCTACGGATTTTTCAGGATTCTTGGTAGAAAGTTCCAAATAGAAGTCAGTGAGTCCATAGTCGCGAAGTAGATTGAGTACGAAAGTTAAGAGTGAATCAAGTTCACCAACCATTTGCTCTTTAGTGCAGTAGATGTGCGCGTCATCTTGAGTAAAGCCTCTAGCTCTAGTAATTCCGTGGAGAACACCTGATTTTTCATAGCGGTATACAGTCCCAAATTCAAAGAGCCTTAATGGAAGTTCTCGATATGAGCGACCTCTTGCCTTGTAGATCAAATTGTGAAACGGGCAGTTCATCGGCTTCATGAAATATTGTTGGCCGGCTCGTTTGATTGTTCCATCTGGATTGTGTTCTTCATCTAAAATCATGGGTGGATACATTCCATCGGCATACCACTGCAGATGTCCAGAGGTTTCAAACAATGCAGCTTTTGTTAAATGTGGTGAATAAACAAAGTCGTAGCCTTCTTCTTCGTGTCTTAGCCGTGAGTAATCCTCCATGGCCCGGCGAATAATTCCACCCTTAGGGTGAAAGACCGCCAAACCAGAACCAATTTCTTCAGGAAATGAGAACAAATCAAGTTCGTTTCCCAAACGTCGATGGTCTCTTTTTTCAGCTTCTGCTAGTAACTCCAAATAAGCATTCAACTCATCAGCAGAAGGCCACGCAGTTCCATATATACGCTGCAACATTGGATTTTTTTCAGAACCGCGCCAATATGCCGCAGCGGTTCGCATCAGTTTAAAAGCTGGAATTAGCTTAGTAGATGCCAAATGAGGTCCCCTACAAAGATCGCTCCACACAGGACTTCCATCTCTACCTAAATTATCGTAAATCGTTAATTCGGCGCCGCCAACTTCAACCGATACCTCTTCACCTGCCGGTCCTTTAATTCCAATTAATTCACATTTAAATGGCTCATGCGCTAACTCTTTAAGCGCATCTTTCTCGGTGGTCACACGTCGGCGAAAGCGTTGACCCTCCTTGATGATTCTTCTCATCGCACTTTCAATTTTGATCAAGTCATCAGGATTAAAATTCTCCTTTGGGTCAAAGTCATAGTAGAAACCATCTTTGATTGGAGGTCCAATTCCCAATTTTGTGTTTGCAAAAACCTCTTGAACAGCTTGTGCCATAACGTGCGCTGTTGAATGTCGAAGAACAGCAAGGCCATCTTCTGAATTGATCGAGACGCCTTCGACTACATCTCCTTGAGATAGCTCAGTCCAAAGATCTTTTAACACACCATTAATACGCGCAACAACAATCTCTTTGTTCTCGGCAAAGATATGTGTCGGGCGTTGATCGGCTTCAACATTGACCGAAACGCCGTCAACGGTAATCGCAATCGTGGGCATGTGATTAGCCTACCGAAGTCCTCAGGGCCATCGCTTCGATTTCGCGCTTGAAATCCAAACTTTGTACTAGTTCCCTTGCATCAATTGACTCTATTGGCTGCGCAATACGAAGACTACCAATCAAAAAAGCTGACTCAATATCTTTGATCTCTGAGGCATCAATACTTCGGACACCGACATCAAAGTTCTCTATGACTAGAGCTCGAACAACTCCCGGCAAGGCCCCATCAGATAGCGGTGGAGTCCACCACGAATCGGCGATTTTGATGAGTAGGTTACTCACTCCTGCCTCGCTAACTTTGTTGTCAGGATTTAGAACTATTGCCTCATCAAAACCGTTGTTCTTTGAAAATTCTACAATTGAAATTCTGTGATCATATGGAAAACGCTTCACTTGTGAGCCATCCGTTGAAACCATTTGCGGATAGGTCATGATCTTTGCTGGAGCAGCTAACTCGGAATAAGCAAGATGCACAGCTAACCAATCTCCGTTACTGCCAAATGACAAACGAAGTAGTCCAGGATCGTGTCTTTGTTCCTTGAGTAATAGTTCGACTCCTGAGCGCAAGGATGATTCGTCCGGTATCTTCGCGCCAACCGATGAAGCACTGTTTATAGCTCTGCGCATGTGCCTAGCAAAGGCCCAAGGCTTTGAATTAATAGTCTTAATCGTTTCAAAAATTCCATTGCCAGGAAGCCAGCCCTTGTCATCACATACAGTTTGATGTTGATCTAGTAAATCTCCATTAAAAATTACTTTCACTTGATAGCACCTCCAGCAATTTTTATGAGGCGATCAGCCTTTAAGACTGTCTCATTCCATTCTTCAAAAGGATCACTTGACCAGGTAATACCAGCGCCAGTTCCAAAATGAACTCCACGGTCATTCCAAAAAATTCGAATAGCAACAGATAATTCTGCATTGTCTGCCTGTACCCACCCCAAAACACCGCAGTATGGTCCTCGAGCAAATTCGTTCTCTTTGATTACCTGCGTTGCCGATGATTTAGGTGCGCCACTAATAGAACCTGCCGGTGATAGAAGAGCAAAAATTTCGCTCCAACTAACGCCATCTTTTAAGGTGCCATGTATATCGGAAACAAGATGCTGTAATCCCGGATGATCTTCACTTGATAAAAGCCTAGGAACCTCAATACTTCCGTTCTCACAAATTTGACCCAAATCATTTCGCATAAGATCAACAATCATTATGTTCTCAGCACGATCTTTGTGTCCAAAAACGCCACCAGATGGTGATTGAGTTCCCTTGATTGGCGAAGTCTTGACATCATTACCTGTTCGTTTGAGAAAGAGCTCCGGTGATGCCGAGGCAATGTTTAATTTCGGAATTTCCAAGTAGCACGCCCATGGTGAAGGATTTCCTTCTAGGATTTTACAAAACAAACCACGCAGTGAACTTACTTGCGAACTGTTGCTAAGAATTCGACATGCATTTACCTGATACACCCAGCCATCGGCAATAGATTGCTTAATTCGATCAACATAACCAACATACTCACTTTGATTTAATGAGCTTGTCCACTCCTGTCTGAGCGGTTCCCAGTTATGAGTTGGAAATTCTTTATCTTCTACTTTCGCAAACTTTGCTGCAATAAATTCCCCTTCAAATGTCGTGCTCACTGCCCAAAAACCACCATCTGATAATGAAGATGGGTCTGTAGAAATCTCAATTAAGTCTGTGGCTAATCTGCCTCCCATCCAAAAGAAGGCATCATCATGTGAAGTGGACACAGGAGAACGCTAACGAATGCATCCCACTTTGGCGCTTAGGGCCCTCCTGCGATAGATTTAACTTCCTCGCGGACGTAGCGCAGTTGGTAGCGCGGAACCTTGCCAAGGTTCAGGTCGCCGGTTCGAACCCGGTCGTCCGCTCTGATAATCGCACCTCGGTCAAAAATTTTCATAGATTTTTGTCTGCCAGCGATTTTTCTATGGTCGGGTGGCCGAGAGGCGAGGCAAGGGACTGCAAATCCCTCTACACGGGTTCAAATCCCGTCCCGACCTCCATACTTATCTAAAGGTTGAATGCAGGACAAACTGTTCTAGAGCTGAGGTGAACATCGTGCTTGATGATTCAAATAGACCTTGGGGGCGGTATGAAATTCTTCAAGAAAGCACTGTCCATAAAGTTAAGTGCATCTATGTAAATCCTGGTGCCAGACTTTCGTATCAACGACACCGAAAGCGGGCTGAACATTGGTTCATTGTTTCAGGTATCGCCACTGTTGTTCTTGATGGACAAACATTTACAAAACAACCTGGAGAGACAGTTGATGTGGCCATAGGACAGCTACACCGCATTGGAAATAATGGAGAAAAGGAATTAGTTTTCATCGAGATTCAAACAGGTACGTACTTTGGAGAAGATGACATTGAGCGTATTGAAGATGATTTCGCGCGATAAGCGGAAAAATTATGGCTATTTGATCTAAATGCGCTGTTGTATAGTTTGACCACCGAGGACGATTGGCTCAGCGGTAGAGCACCACATTGACATTGTGGGGGTCACTGGTTCGATCCCAGTATCGTCCACCACCACTATAGTTTCCGAGCATGATTGCCTTTTCTTCGGGTCTTGCATCGGGTTTGGCTTTGATAATTGCAATTGGCGCCCAAAACGCATTCGTTATCAGGCAAGGTCTTCAGCGCCAGCATGTTCTAACTGTGGTTCTATTCTGCGCTATCTCAGATGCTTTATTAATCGCAGCCGGAACAGCAGGTCTTGGTAAAGCTATTGATTCAGCTCCTGGAGTCTTGGAGATTGTTCGTTGGTTTGGTGTTATCTACTTAATCTTCTTCGGTTTAAAATCTATACGATCAGCATTTAGGCATAACTCCCTCACCTTAGAGCAAGGCACGGTTGTTTCACGAAAGAAGATAATCTTTACTGTTCTGGCTCTTACATTTCTTAATCCTCACGTTTATTTGGATACTGTTATCTTTTTAGGCAGCATTGCAAATCAATTCCCAGCCGAAAAATGGCTTTTTTCATCAGGTGCTATGACAGCTAGTTTTCTCTGGTTTTTCTCAATCGGATATGGTTCCGAAATGGCTGCTCGGTTTATGGTTAAGGTAATATTTTGGAAGATTCTGGACCTGGCTGTTGCGGCAATCATGTTTACTCTGGCGGCATATCTAACTTTCTATAAGTTCTGAAAGATTACCGCTGAGTACAATGGATTTTCGCTAAGCTTCTCCAGTGAATAATTCCAACACTGCCTTCAGTTCTAAAGATTTCTCTAATTTTCTTGCCTCACGCAGAAGCACGCGAGATTTTCTTCCCACTCCTGTCCCCCAAGAGATTCTTGATCAAATTCTTAAAGACTCTCTCACCGCCGCTAGTTGGTCTAATACTCGGCCATTCAAAGTTGCAGTGGCAACAGGAGCGACCCGCGATCGGATCAGTTCGGAGTTTTTATCTCGTTGGGCGGCCCTTTCTCGAATTTTGCGTAAAGGTTTCAAAAACAAACTTCGCATCATTTACTCTCGCTACGGGCTTCCTACGAGTAATCGAAGTATTGCTAGGCCATATCCAACAGAGCTCAAGCCCCGATCAGAACGAGTTGGTAAAGAGCTCTATGAGCTTTTTGGAGTGAAGCGAGGCGACAGAGCGGCGCGAGATCAACAATGGGCAAAGAACTATTCGTTTTTTGGTGCTCCCGTTGAATTGTTTATTTACATACACAAAAGTCTTCACGTCTACGCAGCATCAGATGCTGGTTTAATGATGTCAAACCTCATGCTTTCTGCCCACTCTCATGGTCTTGGCACCTGTGCCCAGGGCGCCGTAGCTGTTTGGGATGATGTGGTTCGTAAAGAGTTTGATATTTCAAAGGATTATCGGCTGCTCTGTGGAATTGCCATCGGCTACCCGAGTGACTCCCCTGTCAATGCCTTCCAAGCTCATAGAATTGATGTGAGCGAGATGGTGGTTTCTTCAAAGAATTTGTAGTCGCCGCAATTAGCCCTGACCAAGTAGTTTCCCTGACGGTTTCGAATGAAAAGAGGTGGCCATGACACGAGCTAAGGCTTTAGAGTGGAGTGGAGTTGTTACTGCAATTGTTTATTCGATGCTCATTGCGGCAAACATTGGAGCCGAATTTATTGGTTTCACGCTATTGCTCAGCTCATCGGTACTTATTGGAATTTGGGCAAAAATCAGTGGGCACAATGGAATTCTTTTTCTTCAATTCTTCTATGCAACCGCTGGAGTCATTGGAATGATTCGCTGGTTTAACTAACGTGACCCTTGCTGATTTGGACTAGAGTTTGAATATGCAGAAAAAAGCGCAAACATCCGTTCCAATTCATCCCATTCTTACTGATCGTTGGAGCCCTCGATCCTTTGATCCCGCAGCTTTGATTTCAACTGAAGATATGACAGCGCTTTTGGAAGCAGCTAGGTGGGCTCCTTCCTCATATAACTTCCAACCGTGGAGATTTATCATCTCAAGGCGCGGAGATGAAACTTTTCAAAAAATATGCGAGGCGATATCAGGATTCAACCAAGTATGGGCACCAAATGCATCGGCGCTGGTAGCAGTCGTGGTTGAACAAAAGACTGAAGGTCATATCTATCCTCCGATTGCACTCTTTGATACAGGCTTAGCGGTTTCTCAATTGACAGTTGAGGCTCACCATCGAGGATTCATTGTTCACCAGATGATCGGTTTTGATAAAGAGAAAATGAATAAGTCATTTGAAATTTCTGGCCAGCGAGATTGCATTGTAGTTCTGGCTATTGGTCGACAAGGATCGGCAGAAAATCTTCCTGAGGGGCAAGCAAGAGAGCGAGAGCTGCTACCGCGTGAGCGCTTTCCACTTTCAGATTTAATCATTTCCGGAGATCTGTAGTTTCGCACTTTTCTGTTGGTGGACAAAAGCACAAGATTTGCATCCCAGAACTCCGCACGCCAAATTAAAAAACACTGACTACTTTTGTTTGTTTGTAAGACTTTCTATGAAAGTCAACGAATTTTGAAAGATTACCTCCTGGTCATAATCCATGGTGGCCACGTGATAACTATTGACCAGTTCAATTCGATTCTTCTCAAGTGAACCAATCTCTCTCAAAATGATCTCTGTATTACTTACTGGCAGAGTGTGATCATCAACAGAATGAAAAAGTTGTAATGGAAGCTTTATCGTTGGGAGATTACGTCTTGTAATTCGCAGCATTTTAAGGAGTTGATGAACACCCCGGGTTGGAAGAGCGTCATATCCCCACTCGGTCATTCCGGGTCTCTTTATGTCATCTCCAACACTTTTTCGTAGCAACTGAAAGCGAGATAGAAAATAGGCTAACTCGGCTGGAACTCCTCGCACATGAATCATTGGATTGACTAAAACAAGTCCAACGATATTTTTATTGCCTCCACTGAGGGATGCTGCAACATTGACAATGGTGCTACCGCCCATTGATAGTCCAATCAAAACAATTTGATCACATGATTTGGACATCTGTTCAATCTCAAAAATAACCTTCGCTGGCCACTCTTGCCATTTTACTTTGTTGAGGTTTTCAACTTCAGTTCCATGTCCTGGTAGCAACGGCACAGTTACGCAATAACCTTTTGAGTTTAAAAACTCCCCCCAAGGGCGCATTGCAGCAGGTGAACCAGTAAATCCATGAACCAAGATGATTCCAATTCTTGAATTCTCACCGTGTCCTAAAGCAGCCCAGTCTGAAATCCAACCTTGTGGAGCACCGCTTATAGCCATGAGTTGAGAGTACGCCTAAATCACAATTTCTCTAACGCCTTAAATTGAAGTCACAATCTATGGCGCGATGTGTAGTTGTTGGCTGAGCGTTGCCCATTGGCGCACTAACTCTTTGGCCGCTCCTGAATCAACTGCTTCGGTAGCTCTTTCAAGCCCTAAAGCGATTCGCTCAATAAGATTCAAATCAACTCGCGCGTCATAAGCTGCAATAGCCGCAGCCGCGTTTAACAAAACCGCATCCCGAGGCGCACCATGTTCACCATCAAAGATCGCAGTAGTTATTCCTGCATTATGAGAACCGTCACCACCCCTTAAATCCGAGATCGGAGCTCGGGAGATTTTTAGATCCAAAGGATCAAACTGCTCAGATGAAATCCTTCCATCTGCCAAAGTTAGTACAGTCGTTGTTGTTGCAAGAGTTATCTCATCAATTCCGTCGTCTCCCCTAAAGACAAAACCATCTACTCCTTTTTCCGCAAGAACTTGCGCCATCACCGGCATCATCTCCTTGTTAGCAACTCCAATTGCCGCAGCCTTTGGTTGTGCAGGATTAGCAAGGGGACCCAAAATGTTAAAAACCGTTGGTACGCCCAATTGTTTTCTTGCAGCGGCTGCAAAGCGCATAGCGGGGTGAAAAATTGGAGCAAAACAAAAGCCTATTCCTAGTTTGGAAAAGGTTGTCTCAACAGCTTTTCCATCTAAGTTGATATTGATTCCAAGGTTTTCCAATAAGTCTGCTGATCCAGATTTTGACGAAGCGGCTCGATTGCCATGCTTAATAACTTTAACCCCTGCTGCAGCTGCAATGATGGCTGCAGTGGTAGAGATGTTTATTGTGTTTGCCCCGTCTCCACCTGTACCCACGGTATCGACGGCACGCTCGGTAATTGTTATTGGGCTGGCATATCTATACATCTGTGAAACCAGGGCGCTGATTTCCTCTGGTGTTTCACCTTTAGCTTTGAGTGAAAGTAAAAACTTTTTAATCATCTCGTCTGAACTCTGGCCAGTGAGAATTTCATTCATGCACCACTGAACCGACTCAACCGATAAATCGCGGCCAGAATCCAAAACTGAAATGTATTCCTGCCACTGAGAATCACTCATAGTTAAAGTTAAGCAGATGCTTGCGTTGCTCCGCGCAGTAGCTCCGCCGCCGTTTTTGCCAATGTGAATGGATCAATCGGATGGACTACCGATGCTTCCGCCATCGACCACGCCGCTAGCCAAGAGTCTTCCTGTCTTCCAGTGATAACTAAAACAGGAGGGCAGTTAAAAACTTCATCTTTTAATTGTCTTGCTACACCTAGTCCACCTTCTGGCGAAGTCTCTCCATCAAGAATGAACAGGTCTGCTCTAAAGCCACCTGAGAGATTCTTGGTATCTATATAGGCCCGCATGGCTGGTGCTGTAGCGAACTCATGGAATTCATGTTCTGGAAGATCTTTTGCCGCACGTTTTCCCAAAGCAGAAATCACCGAAGCGCGAACACTCGAATCATTTGAATAGACGATGATCTGTTTTTTCGATTCAGCCATAGGTAAAAGTCTATTGCCAGTAATGCCATGTTCGACCCATTTCTATTGTCCAAAAAACCTTCAAATACAGTGATCGGTTTCACCCAATCGGGCCTGAAATCGATGGGGTTTGAGGGGTAGCCAGGCAGACGGGAGCATCATTTTCGGGAATAATCTCCCCCATGACCAGCAACGTTGACCATCATAAGATCACTCGTCCCAACGCCGTAGCTGTCGGGACGATCGTCTGGCTCTCAAGTGAGTTAATGTTTTTTGCAGCACTCTTTGCAATGTATTTCACAATTCGCGCAGTCCAAGGCCCGGGTATTTGGGACGAATCAACAACGCTTTTGGATCTTCCATTTGCAGCGTTCAACACAACAATATTAGTTTTGTCATCGGTCACATGTCAGTTTGGAGTTTTTGCCGCAGAGCGTTTTCAAAATCGACGAACTGGAACGATTTTTCAAGTTAGCAAATGGGGAATGCGGGAATGGTTTGCTCTAACTGTTCTTATGGGTGGCTATTTCGTTTCTGGCCAGGTTTATGAGTATGCAGTTCTGGTAAGTGAAGGCCTCACTCTTTCTTCTAATGCATATGGTTCTGTCTTTTATGTAACTACTGGATTCCATGGACTTCACGTTGTTGGCGGATTGATTGCATTTTTGATCGTGATGGTCCGTGTGTCAAAAGCACGCAGGTTCACAAGTCAGCAGGCAACAACCGCAATTGTAGTTTCTTATTACTGGCACTTCGTCGACGTTGTATGGATCGCTCTTTTCTCTGCGATCTATCTCATTAAGTAGCAAAGGAAAACTGTGAAACGGTTATCTCGATTTCGTCGCCATAAAGCGGCAGCACCACTTCTCTTAACTTTTGCCTTGCTTGGAATCGGTGGAACCTTTAGCGTTGCAAGTGCGACTACCGCTAACGAGACAAGCGCGGTTGAGCGTTCAACCTTGATTGAAGAAGGACGACAGATTTTCTTGAAGGGATGTTCTTCCTGTCACGGACTAAATGCAGAAGGTGTCTCTATCGCTCCATCGTTAATTGGAGTTGGCGCAGCTTCTGTTGATTTCCAAGTTGGAACAGGTCGCATGCCGATGGCAGATATGAGTACACAGGCCATGCGAAAGGCTCCTGTCTACAACGAAGAAGAAGTAGCAGCTCTGGCAGCATATGTTGCCTCCCTTGCCCCAGGTCCAGAAATTCCTGGCATGGAATTGCTCAACTTCGAAAGAGATGGAAGCACAGCCGAAGGTGGAGAGTTGTTTAGAAACAACTGCGCAATGTGTCACAACTTTGCAGGCCAAGGTGGCGCGCTCACTCAAGGAAAGTACGCACCAACAGTTATGGGTGTTCTTCCAAAACATATTTATGAAGCGATGGTTACAGGCCCACAGGCAATGCCAGTATTCAATGACAAAACTATTACTCCAGAAGAAAAACTCTCAATCATCAAGTGGATTAAATCTGCAGAGGCTGAACCCAATCTCGGTGGTGCATCTCTTGGTCGCGTTGGTCCAGTTACAGAGGGATTACTTGCATGGACGTTAGGGCTTGGTCTATTAATCGGTGTAGCCGTATGGCTTGCCACGAAGGCGAAGTAACAACATGAGCAGTCAACTAGAACCGATTAAAGATCCAGGTCTGCCCGCTCACGTTCATCGCAAAACTGACACTGATCCAAAGGCTGCAGATCGCGCAGAACGACAAGTTGCCGCGATGTTTGGAATTTCGGCGCTAGGAACTGTTTTGCTTATTGTTTCCTATGTATTTATTCCAGATGATGTTTTTGTTTTCATCCCAATCATGGGTAATCAAAACGCGCACCAATTAGGTCTTGGCTTAGGTATGGCGATTGCGCTCTTCTTTATCGGACTGGGCGCTATTCATTGGGCGAAAACTTTGATGCCGGATCAAGAAGTTGTGATGCAGCGTCATGAGTTTCGTTCACCAGAGCAAGATCGAAAAGACTTTGTTGATACCGTCAAGGAAGGTGCTGCTAGTTCTGGTCTGGGACGTCGCTCACTCATTAAAAAATCGTTAGGGGCTGCTCTCGGATTGTCAGCCCTTTCCCCAATTTTACTGTTGCGCGACCTAGGTCCACTGCCTGGTCCAGAACAAAAAATGACCAATTGGAAATCTGGTACTTATTTGGTGACTGATCCTGGTGATCGCCGAATCAAAGCCTCAGATTTAGAGGTTGGTTCTGTGGCCCAAGTTATGCCTGAGTTTGCAGATCCCAAAGATCGTCATTTGGATGACATCGCGAAAGATGCGCTCTTGCTCATTCGTCTACGGCCTTCAGAGTTCAACTTGGAACCTGATCGCCTTGCAATGACGCATGAAGGAATTATCGCCTTCTCCAAAATCTGTTCCCACATGGGCTGCGCAGTGGCTTTGTACGAACAAACAACCAAGCATCTGTTGTGCCCATGCCACCAATCCACATTTGATGTGACTCGGGCCGCAAAGGTGATATTTGGACCTGCGGCCAGACCACTTCCGCAGTTAGATATCACTGTGGACGGTGAGGGTTACCTCATCGCCCGTAAGCCATTTTCTGAACCGGTAGGACCTAGTTTCTGGGGGCGTGAAAAATAATGACAGTTGAAGCAAAGCTCGGCCAAGTTGCAAATTATGTAGATGAGCGAACAGGTGCTGCCGCATTCTTAAAAAAGAGTTTAAAGAAAGTCTTTCCTGATCACTGGTCTTTCCTTCTTGGTGAAGTCGCTCTCTACTCATTTGTTATTTTGCTACTTTCAGGAACATTCTTGACTTTTTGGTTTGATCCTTCAATGCGCGAAGTTGTTTATGAAGGCACATACCAACCCCTAGAAGGCGTCAAGATGTCGGCCGCTTACGCCTCTGCATTACATATCTCATTTGAAGTGCGCGGTGGTTTGTTAATGCGCCAGATTCACCACTGGGCAGCGCTAATTTTTATGGCAGCTATCGTTGCTCACTTGTTGCGAGTTTTCTTCACAGGTGCTTTCCGTAAACCACGTGAAGGAAACTGGATCATCGGTGTTGGGCTTCTAACCTTAGGAATTGTTGAAGGCTTCCTTGGATACTCTCTTCCAGATGATCTTTTGTCAGGTACAGGTATTCGAATCGCTGAAGCCATCATTCAAGCGATTCCAGTTGTGGGTTCCTACCTTTCATACTTTGCCTTCGGTGGAGTGTTCCCCGGTGAGTTGTTTATCCCAAGAATTTACATAGTTCACGTTCTATTGCTACCCGGTGCTTTCTTAGCATTGATCACCGTGCACTTAATGTTGGTTTGGTACCAGAAGCACACTCAGTATCCAGGTCCAGGGCGCACCGAGAAGAATGTTGTTGGTTATCCGCTCATGCCGATGTACATGGCTAAAGCTGGTGGATTCTTCTTTATCGTCTTTGGTGTTACAGCTTTCCTAGGCGCAGTTGCTTCGATTAACCCGATCTGGCTCTACGGTCCATATACACCGGCACAAATTTCCGCAGGTTCACAACCAGACTGGTACATGGGTTGGCTTGATGGGCTTGTTCGTATGGCGCCACCAATTGAAACTTATTTCTTCGGATATACAGTTTCGTGGAACATTTTGATTCCGGGATTGATTATTCCGGGAATTTTGTTTACAGGAATGGCTCTGTATCCATTTATCGAAAGCTGGATTACAGGCGACAAGCGCGAACACCACTTACTGGATCGTCCACGCAATGCTCCTAATCGCACAGCACTTGGCGCAATGTCACTTACCTTCATGTTGGTAACGCTGATCAATGGTGGAAATGACTTAATTGCAACGCACTTTGATCTCTCAATCAATCAAATCATGTGGGGCACGCGTATCGGAGTATTCGTACTTCCGCCACTTGCATTCATCATTACGAAAAGACTTTGCCTCTCGCTCCAGCGAGCTGATCGTGAGTTAGTACTACACGGCCGCGAAACTGGTCGCTTGCTTCGTATGCCAAGTGGTGAGTTCGTAGAAGTTCATGAGCCAATCTCTCCAGAGAAGGCATTTATTCTCACATCACATGAACAATTGCCAGCATTAGATCTACCTGCCGTTGATGCTCGAGGAGTTAAACGAGCCGGTGTCTTGAAAAACAAGCTACGTGCGCGATTGAGTAAAGCTAACGCAGAAGCAGTTCCTAAAGTCTCAGCTGATGATCTCAAGGAGATCGAAAGCCACTAATCTCGATTTACGATTCGCTTATTCTCTTGAGAGAAACTAGTGATTTCGCCATCCATTTTGGGTTATGTGCCATCGCACCTGTTTTCTTAAGCCACCACGTTGCAAATGTCGGAATTTTGCTGGCATCGAAAGACTCCGTTACTTGTGTAGCGCCGTTGCCTAGATCTTGAAGTTCATACGTCCAAGTCCATTTCATTAGATGACACCATGAAATCTTTTTGCTCTCTTCAAAGGCGACAACGGTGTTCTTTATCCGATACGGCACTTTGACTTTCATCGACATCGAAAAGGTTGCCCCAAGAAACAAACGTTCAGGGCCCGATACTGCATTCTTTACCGTTCCCGACCCATCGAATTGATGGTGGGCTCGTGGATTTGAAAGTAAATCGAAAATCTTTGCAGGTGTTGCCTCTATAGTAATTCTTGCCGCAGTTTTGAATGGATGTTCTGTGGAGAGAATCTGCGCTCGAATATCACTCATGACAAAGAAGCCTTACAGGTTAGTGGGATGTAAGTGGCTTTTCATACTCTGTAACCATTCCAATTACAGAGATCACTAAAGCTCCGAGACCAATAAGTGCAAGCCACCAGCCGATAATTAATCCAAGGCCCATTGTGCAAGCAGCAAGTGCTACAGGAAGTGGCCACCAAGAATGAGGAGAATAGAAACCAAGTTCTCCTGCCCCATCTGCGATTTCAGCCGTTAGGTTATCTTCTGGAAGAGTTACGCCGATTCGCTTTTGAGTAAACCAAACATAGAAGCCAACCATGCCTGCAAGACAGCCAGATAGCAGTAATCCGGCAATTCCAACCTCTTCCCCGCCGACATACCAATAGACAACGGTGAGTAAAAAGTAAAAGACGCTAAGGCCGCCAAATAGTTTCCATGATGCCTTCATGATTTATCAGTGCCCTTCTGTCTTTATGTGCGGATGATGAAGGTCAAAGGCTGGACGCTCACTTGAAATTCTAGGCATGGTCAGGAAGTTGTGACGTGGTGGCGGACAAGATGTGGCCCACTCGAGTGAAGAGCCATAGCCCCAAGGGTCATCGACTTGCACCAAAGGCGCATTTCGAGTGATCCAAATGTTGATCGCAAATGGAATCATTGAAAGAGCCAACAAGAAGGAACCAATTGTTGAAACAGTGTTCATGAATGTAAAGCCGTCGGTAGCTAAGTAATCAGCGTAGCGTCGTGGGAATCCCTTGATTCCAAGCCAGTGCTGAATAAGGAAAGTTAAGTGAAACCCGACGAACAGAGTCCAGAAATGGATCTTTCCCAATGTTTCATTGAGCATACGACCAGTAAATTTAGGCCACCAGAAGTAGAAACCGGCAAACATAGCAAACACCACTGTTCCAAAGAGAACATAGTGGAAGTGGGCAACAACGAAGTAACTAGCAGATACTGCGAAATCTAGTGGTGGTGAAGCCAAGATGATTCCGGTAATTCCACCAAATAAGAAGGTTACTAAGAAGCCCATTACCCACAACATTGGCGTTTCAAATGTAACGTGGCCACGCCACATAGTTCCGATCCAGTTGAAGAACTTAACACCAGTTGGCACACCGATAAGAAACGTCATAAACGAGAAGAATGGAAGAAGTACCTGTCCACTTGCAAACATGTGGTGGGCCCAAACAGATACCGATAATGCAGCGATTGCAATAGTTGCAGCAATCAAACCTTTATAACCAAATATTGGTTTGCGACTAAAGACAGGCAAGATCTCAGTGACTATGCCGAAGAATGGAAGGGCCAAAATATAAACTTCAGGGTGACCAAAGAACCAGAAAAGATGCTGGAACAACATAACCCCACCATTTTCTGGATTAAACAGGTTAGTTCCATACAATCGATCGGCCTCTAGGCCAAGTAATGCTGCCGCTAATGGTGGGAATGCAAGCAAGACAAGAATTGCTGTCAAAAGCACGTTCCACGAGAAAATAGACATACGGAACATTGTCATTCCAGGAGCACGCATTGTGAAAATTGTTGTAATGAAGTTAACGCCACCAAGAATTGTTCCAACACCGCTAATTGCAAGTCCTATGAGCCAAAGATCAGAACCGATCCCTGGTGAATACGTTGCATTTGATAAAGGTGCATAGACAGTCCAACCAAATGAAGCTGCTCCCCCAGGTGATAAGAAGCCACCGAAAGCCATCAATGAACCAAACAAGTACAACCAGTACGAAAGCATGTTCAGACGAGGAAAGGCTACGTCAGCTGCGCCGATCTGAAGTGGCATGATGACATTTGCAAAGCCAACGAAAAGCGGCGTAGCAAACATCAACAACATGATGGTTCCGTGCATAGTAAAGATCTGGTTGTACTGCTCATTACTCAAAAACTGCATACCCGGACGGGCAAGCTCGGCGCGCAGGGCAAGTGCCAAAATACCGCCTATTAAAAACCAGGCAAAAGATGTAAACAGATACAAGTAACCGATCGTCTTGTGATCGGTAGAAGTAATCCACTTCACAAAAGATTTCCCTTTAGGAGATTGCATAGGAGGCGCCGATGAAATAGTTGGACGTTCGGCATAAGTTGTCATGCTTGGCTCCCCTTGATTGTCTCTAGATAAGCGTTGTATTCGGCAAGTGTTACTACCTTGACGTTAAATAACATGAGCGAGTGATTGCGCCCGCATAAGATGTTACATCTACCTGGATACTCACCGACCTTATTTGCTGTGAACTCTAGATGGTTAGTTACTCCGGGTAAGTTCTGCATCTGAATCATGAAGGCTGGAATCCAAAATCCATGCACGACATCATTTGCCGTTAATGTGTATCGAACTCGCTGGCCCACTGGAACTACCAATGTTGGAGGTTGTCCCGGAGTTCCCGTTACAACTGCATCAGGTCCGGCTTCAGGATAGGCAAACTGCCATGACCATTGGAATCCCTCGACAATGATTTCGTGGGCATATGTTTCAGTTTTTTCTGTAATAACATTTTGTTTCTGAACGGTGTAGTAAAACAAAACCGCAACAATAATGAATGGGATGATTGTGTAAGCAAGCTCGACAGGAATGTTGTACTGGGTTTGCTTCGGAAATTCAGGACCATCTTTTTTGCCCCGATGAAAAACAGCCGGCCATAAAATCAAAATCAGAGTGATGACTCCAACAACTCCACCGGCGATCCATGCACCCTGCCACAAAGACAGAGATTGATCGTTAACGCTTGTAATACCCTCTTCAAATCCCAATCCTGAGACTTGCGAACATCCGGTCAGAAAAAGT